>Ga0208462_1000088_pt1 | contig 122582 bp, 82 predicted proteins | sample AD_SCU001_MetaG_FD_184452 | JGI IMG/M metagenome (GOLD analysis project Ga0208462, IMG submission 184452) | Active sludge microbial communities of municipal wastewater-treating anaerobic digesters from China - AD_SCU001_MetaG (SPAdes) (version 2) | ecosystem: Engineered > Bioreactor > Anaerobic...
CTGTAAGAACACATAACCAAAACTTTAAGAAATACTTCCTTCGCAAGCTTGCCGAAGGAAAAAACAAAAGACTAATACTAAACAATATTGAAAACAAACTATTAAAAATAATTTGTGCTGTTGTTAATTCTGGAACTGCTTACACTGAAAACTATAAAACTATTAACCCAGAATTAATAAAAACAGCTTGACTATGTCATAATATTCAATGTGACGATTTTCTTTTATCTTAACTAGATAAAGAGTGACATTATTATTAATTAGTCTTCATCCACAATTCAATAAACTAAGTGTAATGCACTGTTTGAGATGCTCTGTAAGATTATAGAATATTTGTAATAAAAAATAAAAACTCAGTCAATATCTTCTATCAGACTGACTGTTCCATCAAAGTCAGTAACAATGATTTTTTTATTACTAATTGCGGTAATAGTATTGACAAATCCATTAGAAAATTTATGCTGCCAGTTAATCTTTCCTGTTAAAGGGTTTAAACAGAAAATCATTCCGTTTTTAGCAGCATAAAAAACTGCACCGTCTTTTTCAACAATTTGTGCCGAACTGATATCATAACCGAATTTACAATCAGTTATCCAGTTAGGTTGGGTTAATGTTTTTAATGCTGGAATAGAAATGATTGAATCATTGAAAGTCCGCACATAGATTGATTTATTATCTTCGGAAATACCAATTGTTTCTCTTACCTGATATTTACCAGTACGCCACAAATTCTTTCCGGACGAAATATCAATAGCAGTTAATTGTCTATCGGGTGCAGCGATAAATACAACATTATCAGAAACCACTGCCCAGCAAGCAGCGGGCGAATACAATTTACCTTTTCTACCGCCATTCCATTTCCAGAGTAATTCTCCATTAACGGCATCAAGGCAATAAAAATTTTCATCCCATGCACCAAACAGAATTTTATTATTATAGAATGCTGGTTTGGTTTCTACAAAACCATTAAGACCTGTAAACAGCCAAACCGGTTTTCCGCTTTTTAAATCCAAAGCTCTGAAAACTTTATCGCTTCCGCCTATATATACGATATCATTAATTATTATCGGGCAGCCCATAACTGCTGCGTTGGTTTTAAACTTCCAGTTTAACTTTCCATCACTTGCAGTTAAACAATAAATATTACTGTCAACACTTCCTACAACTATAAAGCTATCCTTTATTGCGGGAGTTGAATAAATTGCATTATCAGTTTTGTATGTCCATTGAATTTTACCGTTATCAATATTAATTGAATAAAATTTTCCTGAAACATCTCCAACATAAACTGATTTGTCTTTAACAGCAGCCGATGATCCAATTGTATAGCCGGTGTTTACTTTCCACACTGATTTAATGTTTGGATAAACTGTGTTGATTGAATAATCAGGTCTTGGTGGATCTGACAAGTTCAGTTTAAAATCTCTTTGCTTCAAAACTAAACTATGCCATAATTTTTTTTGAGTTCCGGGATTTTTTTCATAGAAAAAAACCGAATCATCTTTTACCTCAACAAGATTGTAGCCTCCAGTTTCCTGATTACCTCTTAAGTTTGATCTGCACATTACACCCGGGATAGATTCAAAATCGAAAGCTTTGTTTTTATGACCATGACCGCACAAAACAAATTGGGTATTAATTTTTTTCAAACGATCAGTCATTTCATACCAATTAGAAATACCTTCATCAAGCGGATAATGCGTAACAAAGATAACTGCTTTATTCGGGTCTGGCATATTAGTAATTACTGAATCAAACCATCGCAGATCCTGAGGAGAAAAATGACCATCTGCCATTCGCATTAAGGGACCTTCATATAGTCCGATGAACAAAAATCTATCAAATTCAAAAACGAATCTTTCATCGCCCCATAATTTTACAAAGTCAGTACAGCCTGATTCCGACCATTTAGATTCGTGGTTGCCCGGAATAATATAATATGGCTTGCTAAGTTTATCGAGGATATTTTTAGCTGTTATTAAATCTGATAAAGCACCATCAGCAGTTATATCACCTGAAATTAAAGTGAATTTAATATCTGCTATTGTGTTAATATCATTTACTGATCTTTTTAGATCTTCTTCAGAGATCAGGTCGCCTATGTGAATATCAGATAACCATGCAAAATGAAAATTCTGGCTGAAAATCTGAATGCTGAATAACAGAAAAAATATTAAAGATTTCTTCATCGGATAAACATATTTTAAAAATAAAAAACCCTTCACTAAGGAAGGGTTTGAAAGTTTACTTCATTAAAATCATTTTCTTACTTTGTTTAAAATTGTCAGTAATCAAAGTATAGAAATAAACGCCGCTTGATAAATCTTTTGCATCAAAATTAACGCTATAATTTCCAGCGTTCAAATCATCGTTTACCAAAGAAGTTATTTCTCTTCCTAAAATATCAGTAACAATTAACTTTACATTTGATGATGATGGGATGCTAAATTTTATTTGTGTTACAGGATTAAAAGGATTGGGATAATTTTGCTGAAGCACAAATTCTGTTGGTGCAATTCCATCTTCCTGCTCAATATCGGATGACGCAAATACAGCGGTTCTAAGATCATCAAAATAAACAGTTGATGTGCTGTTATTACCGGGAGAATATGTTAATTGAAAACTATCAAATTTTAACGGCGGCTCAAGCACGTTGTTGCCAATCCAATTACCTGTCTGTCCCTGCGAAAGATCCCAGCTAATTAACTTCCAGCCGAGCCAGTTCATATCATACCAGGGACTTACTTCGAAATTACCCGGAGCAGTTTCTCTGACAGCGAATCTAAGTTTATTATTTGATCCATCACCAAATATGTATGCTTGAAGTATTGTATTTGTACCAAAAGCAGGAGTTGATTGAGTAAAATATTCTCTTATTAACCATGCTGATGCTGAAGTATCCCAATCATAATTAAGCTGCATTGATTTTGTACTCGAAGTATTCAGATTAAGAATAGCTGTCGAGACAGCCATATTTGTGTTTAAAGGTAAGATTCCGATTGTGCTGCCTGAACTACCCGGCTGCCACCAGTTTCCAATACCGGTTTCAAAGTTATCTATATAAGTTTCCGGAAAGTAATTTAAACTGCCGGTCGTAAATTCATAATTATGATCATTGGCGATCGGATTACCAAATATATCTTCCATCCCTGCCAGAATTTTTATTGTATATGTTTCATTTTCTTCAAGCGGAGTGGAAACAAAAAAGTTTAACACACTTCTTCCATCAACAGCATAATGTTTTAAAATTCCTGCTGCATTAGTCTGAGTAGAGTTTCTTACAACTCTAAATCTTGATGATATGGTAGATGTTTTTAACAATTCATCGAAAGCTATATTTAGTACCGGTCTGTATTCAACATTTACAGCATTAGCCGCAGGATAAACATCAGTTATGGATGGAGCAGTTAAGTCCGGATGCTTAGTCATTATTGTAAGTGTAAAAGGATCACCTCCTATACCGTTACCATCGCCATCAAACAAATGTCCGTATTTATCTTTTGCATTAGCACCGATTGTAATATCATATTGAGTTATAAAACTGAAGTTATCTGTTTTAATGGTCAAAGTCTTATCGTTATTACTCCAGCTTAAAGTATAGCTTACTGTTGGTGTAATAGTAATGTTTGATGCCACTGATGCTTTATCCATTGGGCGTGAAAAATAAATAACAACATTTTCAACTCCGGGATAAAGACTATCATTCTGTGCAGGAGTTGTCGAAACTACTGTTGGAGGCAAGTTTGAAATAAGATTAATATCCTTAAAAGTAAAGAATGTATCCTGTATAGTTACATTAACAGTATAGGGATCAAAACCTTGTGCGGAAACCTGAAGCTGATGTGTCCCCGGTGAAATATTTTCAAAATAATAAAATCCGTTTCTTAAAAGTTCAGGATCATTTGAGTATAAATGAAATAACGAATTATAAGTATCGGTAGTATCAGTTTGTCCTTCAAGTGAAACAATCGCTCCGTTAACTGCTAATCCGGATTCCAGATCCTTAATAATACCAACTACTGTACCTGCAAATGGTCTGGCAATATTATGATATCGTAGTATTGTCCAGAACTTTGTTTTTGCTTCAAGCCTTTTCCATTTTGCATTCATATTCAACTGGTTCTGAGTCGGGTTAGTATGAAAACCGGCTTCGCTTAATTCTGATGCCATAATTGTTTCGCGGTTAACCCACAAATAAGGCAATGAACCGGCAACCTGATAAAAATCTCTGTCTCCCATTGCTCCGCGTGTATTTGTACGCATACCGGCTGTTAATAATCCAATCATTATGTTAGACATCTTTTTACCACCGTGCGGAGTTTTTTCCGGTCCGCCGATTCCCATTTGTCCCCACATAATTAAAGTGCTATTAGCAGAGCTTCCCATAGCTGCAGCATCGCTATGAATTGAGTGATAATGAGCTGCACCAAGTGAATTAGCCTGATCGGTTCTTTGTGAAAGTGACACATTCTGCTGATCGTTTGTTCTGGAAATATAAGCTGTATCAATATCTGTCCAGTCAGTTAGCATTTGTTGGAGATTTAATCCTACGCGTAAAGTTTTTTGAGCTTCTGAGTAATTATAAATTCCCATATTTTCAGTACCGCTATGTCCGGGATCAATATAGATATTCCATCCTGCCAGCCCGGTTACTTGCTGAGCAGAACTCTGAGTACTGGTTAATAAGAAGACAAACAATATAAGATGTATGGTAGTGTATAATTTTAAATTTATGTTTTTCATTTTCTTACTCCGTTACTCAATATTCATTAAATAAATTGAACCTTCCAGATAGTTCTCAAATAAAATTGATTTTCCGTCAGGTGAAAAGGAAGGTGTAATTTCAATAATTGTATCTGAATTGGTTAAATTAATTTTTTCGCTGCCATCAGAATTGATAAGATAAATATCCGATGATGTAATTTCGTACCCATTATCTTCAGTTATCATATAAGTGATATTTTTACTATCCGGAGACCATTTTGGTCTGTTGCCTTTTCCTAAATCCGTCAAACCGGAACCATCAACATTAATTTTATACATATTTCCGCCCATAACCTCAAAAACTATTTTCGATTGATCTGGTGATAAACTGATATTAATGTATTCAGCATCTTTTATTGGTTCTATTGTATTAATATAATTAGTTGATAAATCCAGAACATTCAATTTGTTCCCTTTTTCAAAAACAAGATATTTATTCAGTTGTGTTGAATTTTTTTCTAATCCTGAATTGTAAATCTCATTAACACCTTTTGCAGGCAGATAAACTTTTGAACAGCCATCAGACCATTGCGGAAGATAGGGCATCATTGTCTGATATTCATTCAGCTGATTTGAACTTTTAGTTTCAACATCAAATATCTTTACAGCATTATATCTTCTGTCATTTTCATATTTTGCAACACGTGTTAAAATAAATTTAGAATCAGAAGACCACAGATAACCAAATCCAGCCGCCATTTCATCAGTTAATTGTACTTCGGAATTTTTGTTTACATCATATATCCATAACCCTTGATAACCGGATTTAGTGAATGCGATTTTCGAACCATCAGGCGAATAGAGCGGGTTGATAACTGCTGCTTCCGGTGTTCCATTAATTACAAGCTTAGCTTTGTATTGGGGAAGTATAGCGGTTGAAAGAAAAATCAGTAATAAAAATATTTTTTCCATCTTAGAAACCTTAATTTAATTATTTTAGTACCTACCCTCGAAAGATAAAAAAAAATTAGCTTATAATCAGTCTGTTTTATTATTGTTTGATGTTCTATTTTTATAACACACATATAAAAATATTGAGATAAAAAATGAAAAATTCAGTAACAGTCTTTCTGCAGCAGGGAAGCCAAAAACAGAACTCTAAAACTATTAAACAATTCAGTGAATCAGGGCTGATTAAAGAAATTATTATTATCTCCGCTGATGAAAAGTATTCCTCTTTTGAAAAAGCAAGAGTAATCCATTCAAAACATTTTAACAGCAGTGAAACTATTAAATTAATCGCGCAGTATTCTTCCACTGAATATACAATGATCATTAATGAGCAAAATCCAATAAGACCAGGTCAGTTTTGTCCGGATAGATTCTATCAAATTGCAAAAAACACAAATGCTTCGATGGTATATTCTGACTTTTATGAAGAAGATAACGGCAGGCTAGCTGCTCATCCTGTTATTGATTATCAGGAGGGGAGTTTAAGAGATGATTTTGATTTTGGAAAAATATTATTCGTTAAGACAGACTCGCTTAAGATTGCTGCTGAAAAAGATAGAGGCAATTTTAAGTTTGCCGGATTATATAATCTAAGGCTTGGATTGTCACAACTCGGAAGAATAATAAGAGTTCCGGAATATTTATACACTGTCGAAAGTTCGGAAGAGATCGGATCTGAAGAAAAGCACTTTAGCTATGTTGATCCTAAGAACAGGGAAGTACAGATTGAGATGGAAAAAGCAGTTACTCAATATTTAATTGATATCGGTGCTTATGTTCATCCTCCTTTTAAAGAAATAGATTTAAATACAGTAAATAATTTTGAATTTGAAGCTTCAGTAATTATTCCAGTAAGAAACAGAGTTAAGACAATTGGAGATGCAGTTGAATCGGTACTTAAACAAAAAACCGGTTTCAAATTCAATCTTATCGTAGTAGATAATCATTCAACCGATGGTACAACTGATATTATTAAAAAACTGGCATCAAATGATGAAAGACTGATTCACTATATTCCTGAACGGAATGATCTTGGAATCGGCGGGTGCTGGAATGCAGGTGTTCATCATAACAAATGCGGCAGGTTTGCTGTGCAGCTTGATAGTGATGATATTTATAAAGATGAAAATACACTGCAAACAATAGTTGATGTGTTTCATAAAGAAAAATGCGGAATGGTAATCGGTTCATATCAGATAACAGATTTTAATCTAAAAGAACTGCCGCCGGGTCTGATCGATCATAAAGAATGGACTGATGATAACGGTCCAAACAACGCACTAAGAATTAATGGATTAGGTGCACCAAGAGCTTTCTTTACACCTTTGTTAAGAGAAATTAAAATTCCGAATGTTAGTTATGGGGAAGATTATTCGATCGGTTTAGCTATCAGCAGACAATATAAAATAGGAAGAATCTATCATTCAATTTATATGTGCAGAAGATGGGAAGGTAATTCAGATGCACAACTGGACATTGTTAAAATGAATCTTAACAATACTTATAAAGATAGAATCAGAACTTTTGAACTTCTGGCTAGAAAAAAAATCAAATAAAAAAATTAAAGTTTATGATAAATATCAGTGAAATATCAAACCGATAAAACAATTGACTTTAGAAACTAATTTGATTAGCTTTTTGGTGTAAATTCAAACTTTTGAGTTTTATTCTGAATAATAACAGACTTTCAGAAAGGTATTAAGACCTATATAAAATTTATTCCTCTAAAACTTAGAGAATTATATAATTAAGGAGTAAGAATATATGAGAAAATTGCTACTCTATTGTTTACTAATCTTATCTATTTTTTCACTGCCCGCCTTAGCTCAGGTTGGTAAAATTACCGGTATTGTTAAAGATGCATCAACCGGTGAAACTTTAATCGGGGCAAACATTATACTTGAAGGTACAACCATCGGCGCTGCAACAGATATCGAAGGGTATTATGTTATTCTTAATGTTCCACCAGGAATATATAATTTAAGAGTATCTATGGTTGGTTATACTCCTCAGACATTTCAGGATGTAAAAGTTAATATTGGCTTAACAACAGAAATCAATGCTAATCTTCAATCTACTTCTTTCCTTACTGAAGAGGTAGTTGTTGTTGCTATACAGCCGATTGTTAAACAGGACGTATCATCAAGTGTTGTTAATCTTAACGTCGAAGAAATAAAGACCCTGCCGGTTGTAAACGTATCAAGTATTATTGGTTTACAGGCTGGTGTGCAGGGGTTAACAATCCGCGGCGGTTCTTCTGATCAGACTGCATTTGTAGTCAATGGAATTACTTTAAGAGATGAAAGAAACAACACACCTTATACCGGAATTAGTTTTACATCTATTGAAGAATTACAAATTCAGACCGGCGGATTTAATGCTGAGTACGGTAATATACGTTCAGGTTTAATAAACGTTGTTACCAAAGAAGGTAAAAGAGATCAATATACTTTTTCTATGCTTGGCAGATACCGTCCTGCTGGAAGAAAACATTTTGGTGATCCGATAAATTCAGTAAACTCTTACTGGATCAGACCCTATGTTGATGATGACGTTGCCTGGACAGGAACAGAATCAGGAGCGTGGGATATTTATACTCAAAGACAATATCAAGGATTTAGAGGCTGGAATAAAGTTTCAGAAGAACTTCTTGGTGATGATAATCCTGATAATGATCTATCACCCGAAGCTGCACAAAAATTATTTCTGTGGCAGCATAGAAAACAAACTGATATTACTCAGCCGGACTTTGATATTGATATGAGTTTTAGCGGTCCGGTTCCTGGCGGTGAAAGTCTTGGCGGATTAAGATTTGCTGCTTCATATCGAAGAAAACAGCAAATGTATTTATATCCTTTGGCAACCAACGGATACAGAGATTATAACGGACAAATAAAATTTACTTCAAACATTAAAGAAGGGATGAAACTTTCCATTGAAGGATTATTGGGAAGACAAACAGGAACCAACAGCAGCCGTTCCGGCGGACCTGGTTTATTTACATCGCCAAGCAGTATTACAGAGGAGATAGATGTTCGATCAGGTGCCAGTTATCTTGATGCAAGAGTTTATGCTACGGATTATTGGAATCCAAGTACTATAAATACAAATATGATTGGATTTAAATTGTCACATGTAATTAGTCCAAATACATTTTATGATGTTCTTGGTAGCAGGGTAGGTACATACTACGATACAAATCCCGGCAGACAAAGGGATGTTAATACTTTACATTACTTCGGCGGTATTGGCTTTGATGAATCACCATTTGGTGTTTACAGTGGACCAAGCAGCGGTATTGGTTCTTCAATGAATATGGGATTAGGTTTTAGTAACTCCCGTGATAGTAGTAAGATTGCTGTCTATACATTAAAATTTGATTATACAAGCCAGATGGATAGATTTAATCAAGCCAAAGCAGGGTTTGAATTTATTTATGTCGATAACAATGTAAACTATGCTTTAATTGAACCATCGCTCCCAACAAACAATGCAAAATCTGTGTGGCATACCTTTCCTAAAAGAGTTTCTGCTTATGTGCAGGATAAATTAGAATTTGAAGGAATGATTGCAAATCTTGGATTAAGAGTAGATGTTTCTGATCCGGGAGGTGAGTGGTATGTTTTCGATAGATTTGATCCAGCCTTATCCGGCAAATTAGCTCCGGGTATTGATACTATACTTTCCAAAGAAAAAGTTGAAATGCAGGTAAATCTTAGTCCAAGATTAGGAGTAGCATTCCCGATTACAACAGACAGCAAATTATATTTTAATTACGGTCACTTTTTTTCGATGCCGACACCTGAAGACCTTTTCTTGTTAAGAAGAAGTGAAGCCTTTTTCAATGTAACCAGAATGGCAAATCCATCTAAAGAATTACCAAGAACCATTGCGTATGAATTAGGATTTGAACAAAATATGTTCGATCAATTCCTCCTTTCAATAAAAGGATATTATAAAGATGTAACTAATCAAACAAGACTTATTACTTATATCAGCAGAAACGGCAGCGTTAATTATTCACTTCCGGAACCGAATAATTTTCAGGATATCCGCGGATTTGAGATTGATATCAGGAAAAACAGAGGTGACTGGATTACAGGATTTATCAATTACACTTATCAGGTTTCAACTTCTGGTTATTTCGGTTTAGGAACCGTGTATGAAAATCCGCTTGACTATAGAAATGAATCTCGTAATACCAGAAAGCTGTATGAGTCACGTCCTGTTCCGCGCCCCTATGGCAGAGCTAATATAGATTTATTTACACCTGTTGGATGGGGACCTGAACTAAGCGGCGTTCATATGTTTGACCAGTTGAGATTGAGTATTCTGGGTGTGTGGACATCGGGTAATTATTTTAGCTGGACCGGAGGCGGCGGAGTAATCGGAGGATATGCAAATAACTTCCAGTGGAATGACTTTTTTAATGTTGATCTCAGACTTTCAAAAACATTTGATCTGGGTTTTATTGATCTGGAATTGTTTATGGATATAATTAATGTGTTTAATATTAAGTATATGAGTTACAGAGCTGGATTTATGGATTTGAATGATTATGATTATTATATGAGATCACTGCATTTACCGGCAGATAAGGTAAAGGATTTCGGTTCTTATGGTAACATCCCTGGTGATGATAATCCGGGTGATATAAGAGCTGACGGAGTTGCATTCCAGCCGCTTGAGTATGCTTCATCGTTAAGTGCTGTAACAAATCCAAATACTTCGGCATATTATTTTGATGCTGCAAGCGGAAAGTACTTCCAATGGTCCGGAAGCAACTGGTCTCAGGTTAGTGACTCAAGGATTGATGAAGTTCTTAAGAATAAAGCTTATATAGATATGCCTAATTTACCTTATGCTTCGTTTCTTAATCCAAGAGATGTTTTCTTTGGTTTTAAAATAAATATCGATTTATAAAAGTTATGAAAGAATTTAAATTAGAGGTACTAATGAATTTTTACAGAATTTTGAAATCTCAGATCAAGTTCCTTCTGCCTCTGTTTGCAGTTTTGTTATTACAATCAACTTCAAACGCACAGTTTGATAATGTTTGGATGAATGCCGGTTCTTTACATAACTGGTATTCATCAATAGGCTGCGAAATTGAAGAGGGATTTGTTTTAAGACAACAATATGGTATGCAATGGCCTGCAATTTATAGATCACAGGATATGCAGGCAGCAAGAGGCTGGTGGATTGGAGCTAAGAATTTTACTGATGAAACAGGAACTAATTTTCCCTATAAAGTTGTTACTGTTGGTCCGCGAAATCCGCAATTCTTTGCTGCCTATCCGATAAAGATGGAAATAATATCTAAGTTTGAACCAACCTTTGTTACTGTTGATGGTATTCCTTCATATTCCAAAGATGTTACAATTGATGAAATTGATGAAACAATGAAATGGGACAGAATGATTGTTAATACTGTTAACACACAGCTTGGTATTACAATGGAAAGAAAAATTTTCCAGTTCAGCCAGCAGTATAATGATAACTATATAGTTTACGATTATACTTTTACTAATACTGGTAATACAGATGCTGATGATGAAATTGAATTACCCGGTAATAATATCCAGGGATTTTATACATTCTGGACATACAGAAATGCAGTAAATCAATCAGTAAGATACGTGATTGGTAATTCAACCGGCTGGGGTAAAAATACAATGAACGATGCCCGCGGAGACGGAAGAGTTGATGCGGATAATCCTAATAATTTCAGAACCCAATATTCTTGGCATGGCTACACTACCGAAAAAGATGTTTCATATAACAATATCGGCGGACCAATATGGGCTCTGAATTCTAATGCTTTAACCTGGAATGCTTCTGACGATACTATCGGACGACTTGGGGCAACACAGTTTATTGGAACTTTAACACTTCATGCTGATATGTCATACAATGATCAGAATGATGATCAGACCCAGCCGTCAACAACAAGTTATTATGATTCTGATGGCATCTTATTTTTAGCCGGCAGGGATAACGCATTTAACAATGATCGTATGACACAGCAGTATCTAAAGATGGCACAAGGACATATTGTACCAAGACATGCAGAAGTTATCACCGGTGTAACAAGTCCGGATGTGGTTGCTTTAGCAAATCAAACCTCTAATCCCTTCCTTAGCAGCGGCGGTGGTTTTTCGTTCGATAATGCATACGGACCGTATGATATTCCGTTTGGTGAAAGTATCAGGATAGTTATTGTTGAAGGAGCTGCCGGAATGAATCGGGCTGACCAGGTTAAGTACGGAAGACAATTTAAAAACGGGCAGATAAGTGCAGCAGATAAGAATATTCAGGTTATTCAAAAAGGTAAAGATTCACTCTTTACTACATGGGAAAGAGCAACTGCAAATTTCCAGGGTAATTGGGATATCCCACAGCCGCCTTTACCTCCGTCAACTTTCGATGTTAGCGGCGGCGGTGATAAAATTCAATTAAGCTGGGCATTGAGAAGCGGCGATCCTAATCCTCCTGAAGGAATACGTATTTACAGGGCACTTGGTGATTATGATAAAGATTACGAATTGATTGCTGATCTTCCTGCTTCTGCTTCCAGTTTTGAAGATGTTAATGTTATACGCGGTTTCAATTATTTTTATTATATGACCAGTTATCGAACCAATCCGGGCGGGGTTGCAACTCCTTCCGGCGGGGTTTTGGAAAGCAGCAGATATTATACTCAAACTTATGATCCGACAAATCTTAAAAGGCTCCCGGGAAATAGTATGAGTGATATTAGAGTTGTACCAAATCCATTTGTATATAATGGTATCAAATTCCCCGGCAGTCTTGATGAAGATAAGATAGCATTCTATAATGTTCCCGGTTATTGTACAATCAGGATTTATACTGAACTTGGCGAATTGGTAAAAGTTATTGAACACACTAACGGAAGCGGGGATGAATATTGGTATAATGTAACTTCTTCAAACCAGATTGTTGTAAGCGGTATTTATATAGCTGTCATAACTAATGATAAGACAGGTGAAAAACATATTAGTAAATTTGCAGTTATAAGGTAAAGCCGCTATGAAAAATAAAATTAAAATTAAAAAGGCATTTCAGATGAAGAAATATTTAATTGCAGTGTTTTTAATTTTGATCATTACTATTACAGGTTGTGATTATTTTGAAAACAGCGATACACTTAATACTGCATCACTTGAGGTTAATCTGACAGGCTTACCTGCAATACCTGATACTATGACTTTTGTTTGCTGGTATGCACAGGATAACACAAAGTTTAAACCTATCAGGGCTTTTAATTTAGATGCCGATGCAAACGGAAATATTTACTTCAAATCTGAGCAGCCATTAGGTCATTTAACTAATGCTCAGATTTTAAAAGTCACAGTTGATAGAAAAGCAGCAATTAATGATTCAAATTTTACTTTTAGTTCAGCAAGGGTTATTCTTTCAGGAAGAATTAAAAATGCTAATTGTACTTTTGATGTTGGTGAAAGAGCTGAACAAATGAATAATATTTCGGCAGTATATACGCTCTCCACTCCAACAAACGGAACCGGTACAGATGAATTAAGCGGTGTTTGGTTTATTGACTCGCTGTTAACTGCTGCTGCACCGGTAGCTGGATTAAAATTACCAGCATTATACAGCGGCTTGAGGTATGAAGGCTGGGTTGAAATTAATGGTACTTATGTATCAACAGGAAGGTTTTCAAATCCAAAAGCAGCAGATTTATTTAAAGGTTATTCTTCAACATCTGCCGGCTATCCGTTTCCGGGAGAGGATTTTCTGTTGAATGCACCGGCTGGATTAACTTTTCCAACTGATTTATCAGGTCAAAAAGTTCTTGTTTCGCTTGAATGGAATAACGGAAAAACTTCCGGAAATTCACCAGCAATCGTTTTATTTTCTGCGACAGTTCCAAATTCTGCTCAAAGCGGAGTTTCATATTTAATGCAGCGGCAAAATAATTCTGTTCCTAATGGTACTGCTGTAATTAAAGTTGACCTTTTTGAATAAATATTTCACTCATTAATTTGATGAAAAAGTTATAGGTAAATAAATGAGAAAAAACAGTTTAATAATCGTAACATTCATTCTTGCATTTTTACTGATTGCTCAGGGCGGGTTTGCCCAAAAAAATGAAAAACTTGCTCAGACAGGATTGAAATTTTTAAATGTTTCACTTGACCCGAGAGCAAGTGCAATGGGAGATGCAGTTACATCACTTACAAGTAATTCTATATCACAGTTATATAATCCTGCAAGTATGTCTGAGCTGAATGGAATGACAGATTTTGCTTTCGGAACAACTAAATGGATAGCAGATATTAATTATATCTACGGAACGGTTGGCTTGAATTTATTTGACGGTGATTACGGTGTTTTCGGTTTATCACTGTTAGCTGTTGACTATGGTGAGTTTCTGGGCACTGTGGTTGCTTCTAACGATGATGGATATCTTGAAGTAGGTACATTTAAACCAGTTGCAATGTCTATTGGTTTGGGTTATGCAAAATCACTTTCAGAAAAATTTGCTATCGGAGGTAATATCAAATATGTTCGCCAGTCGTTAGGTACCGTCGTAGCAGGATTATCCGGCACGGGTGATCAAATTGTGGAGACAAAGTCTGTTAATGCAATGGCATTCGATTTTGGTATCCTTTACCATACCGGATTTAAAAGCCTGGATTTTGGTATGAACGTAAGAAATTTTTCTACCGAAGTTAGATATGATGAAGATGGATTTCAACTTCCATTGATATTTAAAATCGGTTTATCAATGAATATGCTTGACCTTTGGGAAATTGACAGACAGATGCATTCATTCCTTTTTTCTGTTGATGCTTCGCATCCAAGAGATTATCCTGAGCAGATTTCTTTTGGCGGTGAATATACGTTTATGAATACATTCTCCCTTAGGGCTGGTATTACCACACCAACTGATGAACAGGAATTTAGTGCTGGTGTTGGTTTTAAACAAAAATTATCAGAAGTTAAATTTTCTATTGATTACTCTTATACACCATTTGGAATTTTTAATGATGTTCACAGAGTATCAGTTAGTATTGGTTATTAATTAATTTTATGAGTATTAAAATGATAAAATTATACAAATACTTAAGCTTAACTATTTTAGCTGCATTCTTGGTAACAGGTTGTAATGAGGATCCAAATCCCGGACTTGATGATTTAATCTCTCCTTCAACAACTCCGCCTTCAATTAGTACCATTGAACCAAGCAGCGGCGGTTTAGCTGGAATAACAGTGCTTACAATTAACGGTTCAAATTTTTCTTCAGATCAATCTAAAAATGCGGTGTTTTTTAATGGAGTTAAAGGTGAGGTTTTATCTGCAACATCAACTCAATTAAAAGTAAGACCACCAAATGTTATTTCTGATTCTGTTCAGGTAAAGGCATCGGTATTTAAGGTTGAAGATTTTAGTAATATAGTATTTTACAAATTAGCTCCCGCTGCTGTAGAAATATTCGAGTTTGATCCAGCTAATAGCGGAACTCCTTACGGTATTACTGTTGATGCCAATGAAAATGTTTATACTTCTGTTGCAAAACAAACAGGTGCCGGTATTTATAAAGTGGACCCACAGGGTACCCTGAGTTTATGGGCACCAAAAGGTGCAGAGTCTTTCTTTAGTTCATTAACAATGGGTCCTTCTGATGTTATTTATGCCACCAGAAGGGTTAGAGCAATATTTCAAGTTTCAGAGGGAATTGCTTCAAGTACTTATGTAACTTATACTGCATCAATTGGCGGAGCTGCCAGTGATTCGGATTTTGATCAGAATTTGAATTTATGGGTTGGTGCAAATGGAAATATTCTTAGCATAACACCGGCAAAAGTAATACAGGCATTTCCATTTGATGGAAATATAAATGCTATTAAAATATTTAATGGTGCAATTTACGCTATTGCTGCATCAAACAATCAGCAGATTTTATGGAAGGTTCCTATTATAAGTGCAGACAATATTGGAACACCGGAAGTTTATTTTAATTTTACTTCAGAGGTTGATTCTGTAATCAAACTTAATGATATTTCAATTGCTGCTGACGGAGATATTTACATAGGAACAGATGCTAAAGAAGATCCTATTTATGTAATTCATCCTGATAAATCCTTTGAGCAGCTTTATCCTGGGATTATTAAATCAACAGTAAATTCATTATGCTGGGGTACCGGTAACTATTTATATATGACAAGAAACTTGTCAAATGATTTTACACAGACCATTATTAGAATTGATATGGAAAAACCCGGGGCTCCTTATTTTGGAAGATAAATAAGCTTAATTAACAAACTACTTAAAACATAAAAGAGAGGTAAGTTATGAAACAAAAACTTCTATTTTCGCTGGTTGCAGTGTTATTATTAACTGTAACCGGATATTCTCAGTGGGTTAACTCAGGTGCTTGGCCTGATGGTTCATTATTGGGGCAGTTGCACGGTATCGCTGTAGATCCGGATGGAAAAGTCTGGTTAGGAAATTTTAACCCTGAAAAATATCTGCCTTCAGGTTCAACCGATACTGTAACAGCAAACCTGATTCGTGTTTTTAATCCTGATGGTACTCCGGCTTCATTTTCACCTGTATGGCGTGTTGTTGGAAATGGTATTAACGATACACTTAAAGGCAGCAACGTAAGAGGAATGAGAGCTGACCATAATGGTAATATTATTATCACATTAGGTAATCAAAGAATGTATAGAGTTAATTATCAGAATGGTGAAGGTATGAGTAAAGTTATATTAACATTAGGTACTTCACCTACCGCACCAGCAGTAAGCGATGATGGAAAAATTTTCGTTGGACCGGTTGTTAATTCAGGCTCAGTGATTCAGGAATATGATGCTGATTTTAACTATTTAGGCGATGTAGTATCATTTAGTATATCCGGTTTCTCAAGAAGTATGGAATGTTCTGCAGATGGTAATACTCTTTATTTCCCAAGTTATTCAAGAGGGATAATCATAGTTTATAACAGACCTGATGAGTTTTCAGCGTTTGATTCGGTTGGAACTATAATGGACGGCGTAGATTGTGAATCAATTGCTTTTAATAAAGCAACCGGAAATTTATGGGTATCGGCTGGTTCATATAATGATATGCCGGATCCGCCGTTTACACCAGATACCTGGTATGAGTTTGATCTTTCAACAAACCAGGTACTCGACAGTCTGAAATGGGAATTTGTTGTTCCTCAAAGTCCTGATGAAAGACCACGTGCGATTGATTTCAGCCCAGATGGAAACACGGCTTATATCGGATGCTTTGGTGGTTCAGGTTATCCACTGGCTCAGAAAGTTGAAAAAGTTGTAAGTGTTGAAGACCAGGGTGAAATTGTTGTTAATGGATACAAACTATCACAGAACTATCCTAATCCTTTTAACCCAACAACAAAAATTAACTTTGAATTGTCAGCAAGTGGTTTTACAACATTGAAGATTTATGATATGCTTGGCAATGAAGTTGCAACATTAGTACAGAATGAATTAACTGCCGGCTCACATTCTGTCAATTTCAATGCAGCTAATTTAGCTTCCGGAACTTATTTGTATCAATTGAATGTTAATGGTACAAGAATAACAAACAAGATGATACTCTTAAAGTAATCAGGTAATAAGTTAAAAGCTAAAAGCAAGAAGTTAAAGGAAAGGCACGAGAGATCGTGCCTTTTCTTATCGGATGGGTTTATCTTATTAAAAAACTTGATTAACTTTAAACAGTTATTAATCATTATTATTTAATGCCATGAAAAAGCTTACTATATTATTTTTATCATTCTTTATTTTTACATCAATTTACAGCCAATCAATTCCGCCTAAAAGAGAAATGCGTGCTGCATGGGTTGCAACAGTTACAAATCTTGATTGGCCAAGTTCAAATTCATTATCTACTGCTCAGCAGAAACAAGAGCTGATAGACTTGCTGGATGAGCTTGATCGTGATGGGATAAATACAATAATTTTCCAGATTAGAACTGAATGTGATGCTTTTTACAGCTCTGCATTTGATCCATGGTCATACTGGTTAACCGGCTCACAAGGTACAGCCCCTTACCCTTATTATGATCCTCTTGAATTTGCAATTGAAGAAGCACACAAACGGGGAATGGAGTTACACGCATGGTTTAATCCATACAGGGTTGAAAGAGCAGTGGGAAATTATACTACTGCACCAAACCATGTAACAAACCAGCATCCTGACTGGATAATTCAGATTTCTACTTTCAAGTTTCTTGATCCCGGTTTACCAATGGTTCGGGATTATGTAACTTCAGTTGTTTATGATGTTGTCAGCCGGTATGATGTAGATGGAATTCACGCTGATGATTATTTTTATCCATATCCCCCAAATCAAATAACAAACCAGGATGCGGCTACATTTGCGGCTTATCCGCGCGGTTTTACAAATATTGCCGACTGGCGCAGAGATAATGTTAATTTATTAATTGCACAGGTAAATGATACCATACAATCAGTAAAACCATGGGTTAAATTTGGTATGAGTCCCTTTGGTATCTGGAAAAATGGTGTACCTCCTGGTACTTCAGGATTATCGGCATATCATGAAATTTACTGCGATGCAATTGCCTGGTTACACGATCGTTCGATTGATTATCTTACTCCACAGCTTTACTGGCCCTTTGGCGGAGGACAGGATTATGCCAAACTTCAGCCATGGTGGGCTGATTCTGTTCATGCAAATGGCAGACACTTTTACCCCGGACACGCTTATTACAGAATTCCTAATTGGCCAAGTTCTAGTGAAATGCCAAGACAGATTAGATTAGATAGAAATAATCCTAAAGTTAAAGGCGGAGTATTTTTCAGGGCAAAAAATTTTGGTGAAAATCCTAAAGGAGTAACTGATTCTTTACGAAATGATCTTTATAGGTATAAAGCGATCTTACCAGTAATGAACTGGAAAGATGTAATAAATCCTAATCCGCCGCTGAATTTAAAGTTTGAAAGATTAGCAAACGGACAGGCAGGATTAAAGTGGGACGTTCCACTTGCTGCAGTTGATGGTGATACTGCAAGCAGATATGTTGTTTACAGATTCAATTACGCTAACATACAGCCTTCAGATTTGGAAAACTCTGCAAATATAATTGATGTTGCCGGTTATAGAGAAAATATTCCTGGTGAACCACCTTCACCAAACGGACCTTATTATTTTGTTGTTACTTCTCTTGATAGAAATTATAACGAAAGTACGATGAGCAGCATATTGCAAGTCAATCCTCCGCCTGCTCCGGTTTTGGCATTTCCACCAAATGGTACTGCAGATGTTGAAGATACTGTAATGTTAAAATGGAATTATCCAGCTTTAGCTTCTTCGTATAGATTACAGATTTCAAGATCAGCAACTTTTGATTCATTGATGTTTTTAGATTTAAGCGGAATTATAGATACATTTAAAGTTATAACAGGCATAGATGGGCAGACAAAATATTATTGGAGAGTATATTCTGTTAATGCCGGCGGTGCAAGTAATTATTCAACACCATTTAATTTTACAACCGGATTTCCATCTAAAACCATACTTGCTGCTCCTCTAAATAATACAACAAATGTTCCGGTAGATACGGTTTTATATTGGCGCGAAACTCCTGGTGCAGAATCGTATAGATTACTTTTAGCACGGTCATTAGACTTTTCACAAAATTCAATTATTGTTGATCAATCAGGGATTACAGATACTTCTCTCGTAATTTCTAATCTCAATCAGAATACTTTATATTTCTGGAAAGTCAGGGCTGAGAATCAATACGGAATGGGTTTATATTCCAATATCTGGAGATTCAAAACATTTAATCCTTCGGGCTTAGAAGATCAGAATTATATTCCGGCAGAATTTTCACTTGAACAAAATTATCCAAATCCTTTTAATCCGACGACCAATATTGAGTTTAAAATTCCTCAATCTGGTTTTACTTCACTTAAGATTTATAATTTATTAGGACAGGAAGTTGCAGTTGTAGTTAATGATTATTTAAACCCTGGTAGTTATTTATTTAGTTTTGATGCATCTGCATTCCCGAGCGGGATATATCTGTACAGACTGAAAGTAAATGAATTATCTGCATCAAAGAAAATGCTGCTGATAAAGTAAAATTTTAGCCCGGTACTGCCGGGCTTTTTAATCCCGGATTATTATGCAAAAAATCAAAATCTTTTTTCTGCTCCTTACATTTCTTTTTATCAATTCCTGCAGCACATCAGAAGAAATAACCTTACAATCGGAGTTTGATTATTGTAAATCAAATTTTGTTTCACAGTTAGATGTAATCAAACAAGAATTCAGCCTTTCAAAATTTGTTAAGTTAAACAATGTTCTGTTTGATAGTGTAAATAAAACAATAACCGTTCAATTCAGCAGAGAACTTGCTTCATTACCGGTTAGAGAAGAATTTTCTGCACGGTTAAAAAAAACTATAAGTAATTTTTTTACAGGAAGTCTGAGTCAATACAGTTTAGTTGTAACATCTATGGGCTATAATATTGATGAACTTATTCCAAATTTTTATAGAACTGACAAAAACAAAATTGATAAAACAAGACTTACAAAATCCGTAAAGGAAAGAGTTCCGGTTGTTCAGAACAGCAGTAAGCCTTTTAAAATTGTTAAAGGACTTAATAACAGAAACATCTTATTATGGCATAGTCACGGTTGGTATTACAATAACAACGAAAAAAGATGGATGTGGCAGCGTGCGCGTTTGTTTCAAACAATCGAAGACCTTGGTCCTTTAAGTTTTACAATTCCATATCTTATCCCAATGCTGGAAAATGCAGGTGCTAATGTCTTTGTTCCGAGAGAACGTGATTTCCAAATCAATGAGGTTATTATTGATAATGATTACTCAGCTAAAGACTCTTATATAGAGACTTCAGTTTCAGATAAGAATGTTTGGAAAACTTCGTCTGAAAAGGGATTCGCATTAAAAAGCCCGACTATAAGGGAAGGTGAAAATCCGTTTAATAACGGAACTGCCCGGTATGTTAATTCAATGATAAATCCTTTTTCATCAGTTAGCTGGATTCCAGAAATCCCAAAGACAGGTTACTATGCAGTTTATATTTCTTATTTATCGTCGGATAAAAATGTAACTGATGCACAATACAAGGTTAAGCACTCCGGCGGTGAAACAGAATTTAGAGTCAATCAAACTATCGGAGGGAAAACCTGGATTTATCTCGGTACATTTAAATTTGAAAAGGGCAGAAATAAAAATCAGGGTGTAGTATTAACAAATCAAAGTAAAGAAATTGATAAAATTGTATCTGCTGATGCTGTTAGATTTGGCGGGGGAATGGGTATCGTTGAGCGTGAAGGAAGGACAAGCGGTAAACCAAAGTTTGCAGAAGGTTCAAGATATTGGCTGCAATTTGCCGGTATGCCGGATACTCTTACATACAATCTCAATAATTACAGTAACGATTATAATGATGATTATCAGTCCCGTGCTGAATATGGTAATTATTTATACGGTGCACCATTTGGTCCAAACAGAAAACGAAATGAAAAGGGATTAGGAATACCAATTGATCTTTCACTGGCATTTCATACCGATGCCGGAATTACCAGAAATGATACTGCGATCGGAACATTAATGATTTACAGCATCCCTGGTTTGGATTCCCAGAATGTTTTTCCCGATGGTGTTTCAAGACTTGCAAACAGGGATCTTTCGGATATTGTGCAGACTCAGATTGTGAATGACATAAGAGGGAAATATGATTCAACGTGGACTAGAAGACAGCTTATGAATTCAATGTACAGCGAAGCAGCCAGACCAAATGTACCTTCCATGCTTTTAGAATTATTATCACATCAGAATTTTTATGATATGAAATTTGCATTGGACCCGGTATTCAGATTTGATGTTGCACGGTCGATTTATATTGGTATGTTAAAATATTTATCTGTACAAAATGGATCTGATTTTGTTGTTCAGCCTTTGCCTCCGAAAAACTTTTCCGCAATTCTTAATAATAGCGGGGAGGTTGAATTAAGCTGGAAAGCTCAGATTGATAATTATGAACCAACAGCATCTGCTGATAAGTTTGTTCTTTATACTCGGATAAACGATAAAGGATTTGATAATGGAAAAGTGATTGAATCAAATAAAATAAAATTATCTGATCTGAAAGAAGATAATATTTATAGTTACAAGGTTACAGCTCTGAATAACGGAGGTGAAAGTTTTCCATCAGAAGTGTTGTCTGTTTGTTTTAATAAGAAATCACCAAATCCGGTATTAATTGTAAATGGCTTTGATCGTGTTTCAGCACCAGCAAGTTTTGATTCACCTGATTTTTCCGGTTTTACTAATTTTATTGATGAAGGAGTTCCGGATAAATATGATTTATCTTTTACCGGAACACAATTTAACTTTAATCCTTCTTCAAAGTGGATTACAGATGATAATCCGGGTCATGGTGCTAGTAGTTCCGACTATGAAGGAAAAGTTATTTCCGGAAACATATTTGATTTTGTTTTTACACATGGCAAAGCAATAAAGTCAAATGGATTTAGTTTTTGTTCTGCCAGTGATGAATCTGTAATGAACGGCGAGGTTAATCTTGCAGATTTTAAAATGGTGGATATCATATTCGGGGAAGAGAAAAAAACTCAGGCTCCTAAATACAAAGAACAAATAAGATTTGAAGTTTTTCCTGATTTATTGAAAGAGAAAGTTAAATCATATTTATCTAATGGAGGCAAATTATTTATAAGCGGATCTTATATCGGCACTGATTTGTATTCAGACATAGACAGCACAGGAATTAAATTTGCAAATGAAGTTCTTAAATTAAAATTAAAAACCGGATGGGCGGTAAAAACCGGAAAAGTAATTTCAGTTAACGAAAACTTTTTAGCAAAAAATCAATCTTTGGAATTTAACACAGCTTTAAATGATTCAATTTATAAAGTTGAAGCACCTGATGAGCTTGGAGAAATAAATGGCAGTGAAGTTCTTATGAGATATTCAGAAAATTATTTTAGTTCGGTTATTGGCTACAAAGGAGATTACTCAATAATTACATTTGGTTTTCCGTTTGAAACTATAATAGGTGAAAAAAACAGAAATACAATAATGAAAGCAGTATTGAATTATTTAAATGTAAAATGATTTGATGCTGCAAAAATATTTGCAGTCTGATCTTAAGATAGCAAAGAGTTTATTCCTGTATAATTACATCAAAAATATTTTAACAGATTAACTTTTTAATCCAATACCGGGATAATCATTCAGAGTTACTCTGCCATCAATCACTTTCATTCCTTCAAACGGGTCATTCTTTATAAGCAAAGCGCCGTCAAGATCAGCCCAGTCAACCATCGGAGAAAGCTGTGAAGCAGCGGATATAGCGCAGCTTGTTTCAGTCATACATCCAAGCATTATCTTTTTATTTAATGCTCTTGCCATAGCAATCATTTTATTTGCCTCGCGCATTCCAGTACATTTCATCAGTTTAATAACTACACCGGCATAAACATCCTTCATCTTAATTAAATCACCTATTCGCTGTATTGATTCATCTCCAAGAATCGGTATTGGTGAATTTTCAGTTATCCATGCATTTTCATCAATCATTTCTTTTGGAAGCGGCTGCTCAACATAAAGCACATTTTTATCACTAAGCCAGTTTATCATATCAAGTGCCTGATGTTTATCAGTCCAGCCCTGATTAGCATCTGCTGTTAACGGAACATCGGTAACCGATCTAATCGTATTGATCATCTCTTTATCGTTATCCTTACCAAGTTTAACTTTTAATAATTTAAACTCAGATGCTTCTTTAACTTTCTGTTTAACTACTTCAGCGGTATCAATACCGATTGTAAAAGTTGTATCGGGGGTTTTTGATTTATCATATCCCCATATTTTATACCATGGCTGATTTAATAATTTCCCTACCAGATCATGTAAAGCAATATCAATCGAAGCTTTTGCAGCCGTATTCTTCTGATCAATAGAATCAACATAAGTAAGAATATCTTCCATCTGAAATGGGTCATCAAACTGTTCAAGATTAACTTTTGATAAAAAAGCTGCTGCTGTTTCCTGTGATTCGCCGAGATATTGCGGCATTGAAGCTTCACCGTATCCTGTTATACCATCATATTCAATTTCAGTCAGCATTACCGGAGTAGTAGTTCTGGAATAAACAGCAACTGTAAAAACATGCTTAAGCTCAAGTGTATATGGTTTAAATCTTAACTTCATTTTAGAGCCTTTGTTTTTAATTATATTTTTTGCAAATGAGGCAGCAGGAATCGAAGCCGCAGCAGATGCTGCAACTATGAGTCCGCTTGTTTTTAGAAAATCTTTTCTGTTTTGTTTCATATCAGTCCCGACTAATAATTTTCAGTTAATTTTCTTAGTTCAGCGGAATGAGTGTAAAATTCTTCAAGCGATAGCTCTTTAAGATATACCATTCCGTAAGCAGCCTGAACTCTTGGATGCGGATGTTTTAAGAAATAATCTTTGCCTAAACATAATCTAATGGTTTGATATTGTTCAACCTGAATTCTCTGAGCTAATCTTGAAAACGGACCGTCATACTCCCAGCTTGGAAAACTTGCTGAACGCTGCGAACCATAACTGTTAAGAAAAGTATTTTCCATTATTGCCATCGAGTTAAGGCTTACAGGAATAAAAATATTTGCCTCCGCAGGATGGAATCTGTACCACACATTTCTGTAGCCCCAAACCTTAACATCTTTTATTCCGGTCTCTGCTTCATAAAGTTTAAGAGCTTCAGCAGTTGCCTGCAATACTTTGTAATGAGTATCGGGACCGCTGCCTTCGGGGTCTAATGCAACCGATACAATAGTTGGTTTAATTTTTTTGAGCAGGTTTAAAACCGGAATGACATCTCTATCCATTTGAGGATTTTCAGTAAAGATATCTCCCTGGTAAAATCCCAAACGCATATGCGAAACTGCACTTGTATTAAAACCAAAGAAAGCCCAAACAAGTTCTTCTTCCCATTCGCGCATCATTCCTTTTAATTTCTGTACATGTGGTATGTCTTTCTTACCCGGATACTGTGTTTTAAAATAATTTATAAGTTCATCAACTCTGTCTTCAAGATAAGATATATTATCTTCCTCATAAATCTCAATCATATTTCTCAGCAATCTTCTTGAAACAGCTTCTTTTCGGATTGTCTTGCTGTGTGCAGCCAATCCATCAAGATAAAGATGAATATCACGGTTTTTTCCCTCATTAAATTCAGGATCAAAATAACGTTGAGTAAATCTTGAAGTAAACTCTGTCTGGCTTAAATAATATTTCAGGTCTTCAAGCAATCCGAGCATATAAGAATTTGTTACTGCAGTAAATCCGCTTGTCATAGTAACAAAATGATGACTGTTGCTTGCATCTCTTACAAGATGTGTTATGTATGGTAAATATCCAAGCGGAATATCATCGTGATGCGGACCTGTGTGCAGAATTACCTGATTGGAAACAGGCTGCATTCCTCTTTCAAATCTTTGTATTATCGAATCGTGAATCTCTTTACCGAATTCTTTTGGAGTTTTATTTGTCCTATCAAGAATCAATTTTGTAAGCTTGTTAGATTTATAATCTTCAGTTGTAAGATCGAGCAGTGATTTATTCTTTTCCAGACATAAATTAATAATTGCTCTTTCTGCAGATGTATGTGATATCTCTGATTCTTCTGAAACATCCTGATAACGTCTTTCGACTAATCTGAAAGCTGCACCGTTTGTTAAGTAAAATCTCGCATTCGGCAATCGCTGAAGAACAGTTGCAGGATATTTATTGGAAATAGAACTTTGGATAGAATCACGAACTATATTTCCCTTAGCTTCACCAGCAGCTATAATAATGGCAGTTGCATCGGTATTGTAGGTAATAGTATCAAGCCCGATTGTAATAACTAATCTTTTCTTTGCAACTTCAACTCCGCCCAGATCTGTTGCGGCGGCAGCCTGAGTTTCATAATTAGTTTGGATTAATCTTGTAGTTGAATAATGGTCGCTGCCCATAACATTAAAACCAATATGTCCGTCTGGTCCTATTCCTCCGAGAAAAAATCCAATTCCTCCTTTATCTCTGATTTTCTTTTCATAATCTGTACAGAACTGATCCACTAATTCAATTGTTTGCTTTTGATATCTTTCTAAAGTAGTGGATGCCCATCTTGTTCTTAAAGAAAGGTCTATATTTTCATCAGGAAAGATTTCTGATAATGGAAGATTATTAGCTGTTGGAATTTCATTTATATTCATCAGCAGTGCTTTGTTTACATCCAATCCCCAATTACTGAAATAATATTTTTGTATGTAATAATAAAAACTGTTGTGCTGATGAGAATCAATCGGATAAAATTCATCTATTTGAATAAACTGAATTCCCTTCATATCAGGTCTGTTACTTTGGTCAAGATCGATTTTTTTTAATAATTCCCTTACATCATCTTTATCCCAATTCTTTAAGAAGTAAGCAACCCACTTAATAAAATGTTCAGGTGTTTTTCCTGTTGGCAGTGATACAACACCATTAGGATTTTGTTGAACCCATTCAATAAATCTCAACGCAGTCATTTTTCCGAGTTCCGGAAAATTTGATACCTGTATTACAGGAGTCTTTTCAGTTGGTTTATAAATTAATTTTTTCTGTGATAATTCAAGGTAGTATTGTTCAACTTTTGATGTCATATCATTTTTATCTGTTTAAATAAAGTAAAAATTTAATTTGCGTCCATAAATATAAGAACCTCTGAACTTTCATAAAAGATATGAAGTTTTAACCTGATGTTAATTATTAGTCTAAAGTTTTATAATTTACAACATCATTTTCTGAGATTTAAAATAATAATGAATAAACTTACCGATTCAAAATCTTTGTTCGAAGAGATCACTAAGCTTACTACTGAACAAAGAAATTCACGTTCAGTAAAAATTGACCTAAGCTCAACATCAGAAATTCTTAAAATTATAAATGAAGAAGATAAGCTCGTTCCTTACGCTGTAGAGCAAGAACTTCCTTACATTGAACAAGCTGTGGAAATAATTGTAAAAGCTTTGAAAAGCGGCGGAAGATTACTTTACTTCGGTGCCGGAACCAGCGGAAGGCTTGGAGTTGTTGATGCATCTGAATGTCCTCCAACATTCGGAACACCTTATGGAATGATTGAAGGATTTATCGCCGGAGGAAAGGCTGCTATGTTTCGTGCTCAGGAGGGTGCTGAAGACAAGGAAGAAAACGGAGCTAAAGAAGTTGCTGCTGCCAAAGTTAATCCCAAAGATGTTGTTTGCGGAATTGCTGCAAGCAGAAGAACTCCTTATGTTGTTGGTGCAGTTAAAAAGGCAAAACAACTTGGAGCTAAAACTCTTTACATTACTACTAATCCCAGAAAAGATTTTGATATTGCAGAAGTTGATGTTGCTATCTGCCCCGATGTTGGACCAGAAGTAGTAATGGGCTCAACAAGAATGAAAAGCGGAACAGCTCAGAAATTAGTTCTGAATATGCTGACAACTGCCTCAATGATTAGGCTTGGAAAAGTTTATGAAAATATGATGATTGATCTGCAAATGACTAATAAAAAACTTGTTGAAAGATCTAAAAAAATTGTTATGACTATTACCGGATTAAATTACGATGAAGCAGCTGCTGCACTTGAAAATGCAAAAGGACATGTAAAAACTGCTTTAGTTATGATTCTTGCTAAAGTTGATCTGAAAGAAGCAAAAGAAAAATTAAAAAAGGCAGAGGGATTTGTAAGGCGTGCAATCGAAACTTAAAGCTGATAAATAAAGTTAATGCTCGATTATTTTATTGCAATAAGTTTCTCATTTATTTAACTTGAAATCAGAAAACAATAAAAATATTTCTGTTTTATTTAATTGATATTTACCAACGAACCTTATAGGAGGTATTAAATGAACCGTCAATCTTACTTTGTTGTTTTTTTTCTTATCCTTTTTGTTGCTGCTATCTATCCCCAAACATTACCACGGGCTTTTGAAATAAAAGATCCTTCCGGACTTGAACTGGCATTTGGTGGAATAATTGCCGGTGTAGATTTCGATGAAGATGGATTACCGGAGATTTATACTGTAAATACTAATTTTATTGATAGAGAATATGAGCTTATTCCAAGAATTTATAAGTTCGAATGGAATCCGGTAACTTCTGCATGGGATTCTGTATGGGGCGCACAGCCTGATATTATTCAGCAGAATACTTATCCTGCTCTTGCCTGGGGTGATTTGGATAAAGATGGTAAACCCGAAATATACTGGGGTCCTTCAAACTTTTTAGATGCAGGTATTAATCCGAATCCATATAGAATTGTAGTTTATGAATATCCCGGCGATGGAAGTGATAATATGGGTGTTGATGATGGATTTGGCGGATGGCTGCCAAATGCACAAACAACAATTATAAACACAGATATGTTCAGTGTTGCACCAATAAAATTTGTTTTAACTGATATTGATGGCGATGGAAATGAAGAAATAATTTTCTCAAATCAATCTGCCGCAAATAATTTCCATATGGGTGTAGTATCGGTAGATGATATTCCTGATAATGGCGGCGGTTTAGAAACCTGGACTTTAGAATATTCAGGAGAAGGTGATGCAAATTTAGCTGGTACCGGTGCTAAATGGGATTTTGCAGTTGTTGATAATCGTATTTGGTTATTCAATTCAAATGGTACTATATCTCTTGTTAAATATGAAAATGGCGGGTGGGTTACTTTTCCGACTCAGAATAATGTTGCAAATGAAGATGCCTCTTTCAGAGGTTCTGTTGTAGTTGATTTGAACAATAACGGAAACAAAAGCATTTTTATGGGAGGCTGGTTTAGCGGTAAAGTATATTTGTTAGATAATCCAAATGATGCTGATACACTTGTTTCTTATGAAATAGCTGATTTTGCACCTTACTGCAATTATATAAGGGGTGCTGCAGTTGGTGATATTGATAATAATGGTAAACCGGATATGATCTTTGGTTCAAGATATAATGCAAGTAATACAACTAAAGTTCCTATACTTAGAGTTGAATATCAGGGCGGTGATAAAACTGACCCGGCAAGTTATATTACTTCAATAATTGACTCAGCATATTGGGATAAAAACGGAGATATGTTAGTGGTTGCAACCGGTAATTTGGATGGAGATGCTGAAGATGAAGTACTTTACACACAAGGTTATTCTTTAGGTAATCCCAATGATGATCCTATGCCGATAATCGTACTTGATGCTGTGGTTACTCCTGTTTCTGTTGAAAAAGAAAACGATATTGTTCCTGCTCAGTTTTATCTGGATCAGAACTTTCCAAATCCGTTTAACCCAAGTACTGAAATCAAATTCGGGATTACTCAGGCTGCAAATGTTGATTTAAGAATTTATGATGTTCTTGGAAAAGAAGTTGCTGTTCTGATCAATAATGAATTTATGAGTGCCGGTTCTTACAATGTAAAATTTGATGCTTCAAAACTCGCAAGCGGCAATTATGTTTATAGTTTAACTGCAGGCACAAAAAAGATTTCTAAAAAAATGCAGCTGCTTAAATAATTTAGATTATTTTATTGAGTAGTGAAATATTTTTTTTACATGAAATGAGAGATTTAATTAACTAACTAATTATTTAACTAACAAACAGGAGCTGATATGAGAAAACTATTTCTAACATTATTTTTTCTTTCTTTGCTGATTCCTTCTCTGTTGATTGCACAAACATTTCCCCGTACTGCTGAGATCAGAGATCCATCACAATTGGAAGCTGGATTTGGCAATGTAATTGCAGGTGTTGATTTTGATGGTGATGGAATGCCCGAAATTTATGCTTGTAACACAAATTTTGTTGATCGTCCTTACGAAGTTGTTCCAAGAATATATAAATTCGAATGGAATCCAATAACTTCTACGTGGGATTCAGTATGGGGAGCAACCGCACCCGTTCCTAAACAAAATACATGGCCCGCACTTACATGGGGTGATATTGATAAGGATGGAAAACCAGAAATATATTGGGGACCGGTTAATTTTATAGATACTGATCCTAATCCGGCAAGAGTATTAGTTTACGAATATGTAGGAGATGGAAGCGATAATATGGGAGTTGATGACGGATTTGGTTCATGGCTGCCGAATGCATCTACATCAATAGTAACTGCAGATAATTTCAATTTAAGACCGTTCAAATTTGAAATTGCTGATATTGATGGTGACGGTGATGATGAATTAATATTCTGTGACAGAGCCGGAACTTGGCACGTTGGAGTATTATCGGTTGATGATATTCCGGATAATGGCGGTGGATTGGAAACATGGACAGTTGAATACAGCGGTGAAAGCGATCCAAACTTAAGCACAATAGGTGCTTGTTATGACTTTGTCGTTATTAATAATACCATTGCATTAGTCGGCGGTAATGGTTCGATATCATTGATATCTTATGAAAATGGCGGTTGGGTTTCTACACCTGTTCAGACTGGTGTAATGAATAACAATAGCTCATTTAAAGGTTCTGTTGTTGTTGATTTTGGTAATGGTAGTACAGGAGTTGTTGTTGGAAGTTGGTTAAGCAGCAAAGTATATTTAGTTGAAAAAGAAGATACCTCTGATGCTCTTGTTGCTTTTGAAATTGCTGATTTTGCACCTTATGCTGTAAGATTAAACGGTGCAGCAGTTGGTGATCTTGATGGCGATGGATTGCCTGATATGGTGTTTGGCTCAAGGTATATGGCAGGTAATGCAGCAAAAACTCCGATATTCAGATTAGAGTATCAGGGCGGGGATAATACAAGTCCGGCAAGCTATCAAATGTCAGTTATTGATTCTGCATATTGGAATAATAATGGCGATATGGATGTGATTGTTGTTGCTAATGTTGATGGAGATAATGAAGATGAAGTCCTTTATACCCAGGGATATTCAAGAGGCAATCCTGATGATAGTTTTATGCCATTGATAGTTTTAGATTTGCAGCATACACCTGTTTCTGTTGAAAAAGAAAACGATATGGTTCCTGCTCAGTTTTATCTGGATCAGAACTTTCCAAATCCATTTAACCCGACTACTGAGATTAAATTCGGAATTACCAAGGCAGCTAATGTTGATTTAAGAATTTATGATGTTCTTGGAAAAGAAGTTGCTGTACTTATTAATAATGAATTTATGAGTGCCGGATCATATAATGTTAAGTTTGATGCTTCAAAACTTGCAAGCGGTAATTATATCTATAAAATGACAGCGGGAACTAATACTGTATCAAAGAAAATGCAATTACTTAAATAAAAGTTTTGCTTTATCAGCTGTCAGAAAAATATTCTTATCAGAATCCTGATTGAGCTTTTTCTGACAGCTATTTTTTTATTTCTGTGAAAATATTTTAATCTGCGGCTTACTTTTATCTGCCGCTGACTTGATAATGATTTGTATAAAATTGTTATGGTTGTTCGGTTATATTTTTTATCACTTTCAGGTCTATGGTTTTTTTTAATAGTTATAAGCGTTTTGCTGACCAAATCGGCAGTTTAATACGGAAAATAAAAATAAATTTCGCCATTAGAGGTCATAATGAAAAAAATCTTACTTTCTAACTCACTTAATTTTTTTATCCTTTTACTAATCTTTTCTGCACAGGTTTTTGCAGGTGTAACCGGAAAGATTGCTGGTAAAGTTACAGATGCACAAACCGGTGAAGAACTTATTGGAATAAATGTTCTTGTTGAAGGAACCACCACCGGTGCAGCAACTGGTATTGATGGAACTTATATTATTAACAATATCGAACCGGGAACATATACACTGATCTTTTCAGGTGTCGGTTATCAAAAACAAATTGTTAAAGATGTAAAAGTTTCATCTGACTTTACTACAAGAATTGATATTCAGCTTTCTAGCGAAGCAATCAGTCTGGAAACAATTGTTGTTGAAGCACAAAACCCGATGATAAGAAAAGATTTAACATCATCTAAAACAGTTGTTGATGAAAGTCAAATTCAAACTCTTCCTGTAGAAAGCCTTGATCAGATATTAACATTGCAGGCAGGTATTACAAAAGGCGCTGGCGGTGAAATCCACATTCGCGGCGGAAGATCATCTGAAGTTTCTTATAATGTTAATGGTGTCTCTACTGTTAATCCTTTTGATTTTAGCAGAACCGTAACAATTTCAACAAATGCTGTTCAGGAGTTATCTGTAGTCAGCGGTACTTTTAATGCTGAGTATGGTAATGCTCTCAGCGGAATTGTAAATACTGTTACCAAAGAGGGAGGGGCAAACTACAAAGGTACTATTTCTTTTTATACCGGTGATTATGTAAGCAATAACAGCGGGACTTTTCTTAATATTAAGGATTTTAATCCTTTCAGTAATCACGTAATAGAAGGTACCATTGGCGGACCTGTTCCTGTTTTCAACAATGCTATTGCATTCTTTATTTCAGGCAGATATAATGAAAGTAAAGGCTACTTGTACGGTAAAAGAGTTCATACTATATATGATTCAATCTGGGTTAATCCAAACAATATTGAAGATATAAGAGTTGCAGCAACCGGTGATAACAGCCTTGTTCCGATGAATCCTTCTGAAGATTTTTCCGGAACTGCTAAAATAACCATTAAACCTTTTTCTGCATTCAAAATCAATTATGATGTTGTTTATTCAAATTCTGATTATAAAACTTATAACCATAATTTTAAATATAATCCTGATGCAAGCTACAATAGATATGAGTGGAGTTTATTGAACTCTTTGGAAATCAGACATGCTTTAAGCAGTAATACTTTTTACTCTTTACAGGGTTCACATAATATTTATGATTATAAACGTTATCTGTTTCCATTACTGGATGCAAGCGGAAATGAAGTAACTTTTAAACCCGGAATGGATATTTCAAAATTACATGCAGATCCAAGATATCAGCCAATATTTAAACTCAACAGAACATCACCATATACTTTTTATCCCGGCGGTACATTAAATGATCATTATTATCAAAGGTCTCATACAACCGAGATAAAATTTGATCTGACAAGTCAGTTAGATAATCAGCACGAATTAAAGTTTGGAGCAAAATTCAAAAACGATTTGATGGATTTTGAAGATTTTACTATTCAAAGGGATACATCTCAGTATTTAACTCCGACAATTTTAGGTGCTGAAAGTCCGGTGCATGATTTGTATTCGAAAGAACCCAGACAGTTTTCTGCATATATTCAGGATAAGATGGAATTTACAAGCATGATCATTAATGCAGGTATCCGATATGATCTCTTTGATTCAAGGTCTAAATACGCACCTGATATTAATGCACCAACAAAAAATCTTGAAATGGCTGAGACAAAAAATTCATTTAGTCCAAGGCTTGGTATTTCATTTCCTATAACCGATCAGGGAATAATTCACTTTTCCTACGGTCATTTTTATCAATTGCCGCCGTATAGTTATTTATATACAAATCCTACATTTGAGGATAATGTTGCAAATCCTACTTACGGAAATGCAAATCTTAATCCTGAAAAAACTGTAACCTATGAAATAGGCTTACAGCAGCAGCTATCTGACGCTGTTGCATTTAATGTTACAGGATTTTATAAAGACGTGCGTGATTTACTTGCGTTACAAAAAATAAGAACCAGCGTAAGCAGCTATTATTACAAATATGTAAATAAAGATTATGGAAATATAAAAGGTATAACATTTTCATTAACAAAGAGAAAACTTCCAACCGAGCTGTTTGCAATATCACTCGACTATACATTTCAGGTTGCTGAAGGTAATGAAACTGGTGCTGATGCTTTTTTCCTTGATCTTTCTTCAGGAAGACAAAGTGAAAAAATTCCTGTCCCGTTGAATTGGGATCAGGCGCATACATTAAACGGAGTTATTTCATTTGGTGCCGAAAGAGATTGGTTTGTTACTATTGTAGGAAATTTGAGCACAGGTTTACCTTATACACCATATCTGTTTGATAAACAAATTTATTTAAAAGCTAATAGCGAACGAAAACCGCTTCAGACAAATGTTGATTTGCGTTTTGAAAAATCTATCAATCTTACGGATTTTGTGCTGACTGTATTTCTAAAAGTTTATAATCTGTTTGATACACGAAACGAACTTTTTGTTTATAACGATACGGGAAGATCTACTTATACAATGGAATTAAATCAAGGCGGACCTCGTGCAGCAAATGATCTATCGGATAAAAATCCACTTATTCCGTCTGCTACTGAATATTTTAACCAACCACAGTTTTATTCAGCTCCGCGTGAAGTTATGCTCGGATTGATGCTGGAATTCTAATTTTTAATGGAGACTAAAATGCTGAAAAATAAAGGCTACTATCAGATAATTAAATTATTTCTATTATTTCTATTGTTTAGTACAATAACTTTTTCACAAAAAACACCTGAACAAAGACAAGCTGAACATCAGGCAGTGAAAGATTATTTAAATTCACTGATGGAAAAATATCCAAGAAGCCGTAATAACGAATCACAGCTATCAAAAAATGCTGATAGCAGAAGTTTAAGAAAAATAACCGGCGAGGAGGATAGAAAATATTATATAATGAATGGGAACAATGTTCTTTGTCAGGTCTGGAATTATGGAGGCATCGGTGCCGGATTAGGCGGCGAAGGGCTGAGAGAAAAACTTGATATGGTTTGGAGAGATGTTCCTTACATTTTCCAATTCTCACCGTTTGTTGGAGCTTCAGTTCCGAGCGATCAGGACCCGAATGTTAGGCTTAAGATTATTTCGGATGGTATGTATGATTATAGTTATGCTGGTTTAAGAGATGAAGATCCGGTTACAGGATTTAAGTGGACTTTTCAACCATTACCTGGTTATGCTGATCCTAATCAGGAATTTATGGCTTCAAATCCTGCTTTCGATTCAGATCACGATGGAAAACCGGATAGCTGGCCAAGAGAATGGTATCATGAAGCACTTGGCGAATATGTTTGGCCCGGCTACTTAACAGTTGGTGAAAATAATGCTGACCTTGAAGTTTACTGGGCAATGGATGATAGGGATAATCTGGAGTTTATAAGAGATACTCTCGCTTATAAATATCATCCATATTTAAATGATCCTACAAGAGGAGGGCTTGGAGTATCAGTAGATGCAAGAGCTTTTCAATGGAGTAATTCATTGGCTGCTAATGCACTTTTCTTTGTCTGGACAATTACCAATGTTAGTGATAAAGACCTGGATTCTGTGTTGTTTGGTATTTACGGTGATCCGGATATCGGCGGACAAGCAGATAACAAAGATGATTGGGGTGCTTTTATTAAACCATATGGCTCTGATGTTCAGCATATACCGGTTTATGCAAGAAGTATGGTTTACTTTTTTGATAACCCCGCTACGCCTACTGGTTTAAACGGACTTCCTGTTTATTATTTGGGCTGTAAATTTTTAGAAAGCCCGGGCAATTCTGAGGATGGAATTGATAACGATGGCGATGGAATGATTGATGAAAGACAGGATGATGGGATTGATAACGACGGCGATTGGAATCCTGAGACAGATGATGTCGGAGTTGATGGTATTCCTAATACAGGTGATGAAGGCGAGGGTGATGGTATCCCGACTGCAGGCAGAAGATTGCCTGATGGAAGACCTGATCCGTTAGCACCTGGTGAACCAAATTTTGAATATACTGATCTTGATGAATCTGATCAGATTGGATTAACAAGCTTTGCTAGTTCAACCTGGAATACGGATCTGAAAATGGGTGATGATAATGTAATATGGAACAGAAATATTCCCGGCAGCTTTAATCAAATAACTAATGATGCTGATATAGTTTTTACATTTGGTTCAGGTTACACTTCACTTAAAAAGGGAGAATCAAAAAGAATCTCAATGGCTTTTCTTTTTGGTGAAGACTTAAATGACCTTTTAACTACTGCCGAAACAGTACAAGATATTTATAATAAAAACTATCGCTTCTTCCGTCCTCCATCTTTACCGAAATTAACAGTGGTTCCGGATGATAGAAAAGTTACTTTGTATTGGGACACTGTGTCTGAAGAAAGTATTGATCCGATTACCGGAAAAGACTTTGAAGGCTATGTAATTTATCGAAGTACTCGTCCTGACTTTGGCGATATTCAAACTATATCTGATGGAAGAGGTTCCAGCTTTTTATACGAACCGCTTAAAAGTATTAATGGAGTTGATGCCAAATTTGATTTAAGGAATGATATTAAAGGATATCACCCGGTTCCGTTTCAAGGCAGAGGTGTGCATTATTATTTAGGAGATGATACTGGATTAAGACATACCTATGTTGATTCAAATGGTGTAATTAACGGACAAACTTATTATTATGGCTTAGTCGCTTACGATCATGGCAGTGATAGTATCGGAATTCCGCCAACTGAAACAACAAAAAAGATTTCTTTGGATCCTATTACTGGTAATCTGATTTTCGATTTTAATACTGCATCAGTAATACCGGGACCAAGGGCAAGCGGTTATAATTTTCCGGAAATCACAAATAATAATCTCGTTCATACAAAAGGATTTTCAAACGGAATAATTAGCTTAGATATTCTTGATGATCTGAAAATAATAACAACTGATTATACTATTACTTTTCAGGACTCGTTGAATATGGGTGATACTGCTAAAGTTGCGGGTAAAAACTATAATGTTATTAGCAGCAGAATAAACAACGAAACTTTTTATTTGTATGGAACTAAAAACACAAATCTCAATTATCAATACATAATTGATGATGATAATCTTGTTGTTAAAGGAATGGATGGAACAATCTATCAAAATGGTGTTGATTATTTAATTAATTATTCCAAGGGTAGTATTAAAAGAACAAATAACAGTTCAATGCCCGATAACAGTCAGTATAGTATTACTTATAAGAATTATTCTATTTATCAGAGTCAATTCTTTAATAATGAAGATGATAATATTGTATTTGATGGTATTAAACTTAAAATGCAGGATTATCCGGCATTGGCAATTGATGATGAAAAAACAAAATGGACAAGTGAATCTATTACTATTCCATATACAATTAATATTGCGTCAATAGGTAACAGAAAGAAAAGATATCCCGGTGATTATATCTTAACTTTTTCTGATCAGAATATTTCTACTGCAAGAAAAGTTGTTTCCGGAAGAATGATAGATATTCCGGTAAACTATAAAGTAGAAGAAATATCTACAGGTATTTCCAAACCAGTAATGACACTGCTGAATGAAAAAGTAAAAAATGATTCAGCTTATACTCGCGGAGATGAGATTATCTTTTTTGCTCCGGAATCACAAGGTACACTTACTGATACCTTAACATGGGGTGTAACACTTACCAAAGTTACAGCAACGGACTCAGTAATACCTGGTGCTGGCTATACACTTTTGATTTATACTGAAAGACCATTTACCAATGAAGATATTTACACTCTACATACCGAAGCCGGATTTGTTAATAATCAGGCAGCTGCATCAAAATTAGATAATATATACGTAGTTCCGAATCCTTATGTAGGAACAAATGATATTGAACCAACAAATAAATTACCAGGTCAAAACCGCGGAGAGCGAAGAATATATTTTGAAAATCTTCCGATGAACTGCACTATTAGAATATTTACTCTGAGCGGAGAATTAGTAACATCTATCGAACACCAATCCGGTATGGATAATGGAAGAGAATTCTGGAATCTTCTTAACAGAGATGGTTTTAGCGTTTCGTATGGTTTATACATTGCTCATATAGATGCACCCGGTGTTGGTGAAAAATTGATCAAGTTTGCAATAGTAAAGTAAAAGAGCAGCAGGAGAAAAAATTATGAAAACAATAAATTATATTATTCTTTTAGTATTTGCATCTGCTCTGTTATTTACAGTAGATGCCCAGACTCTTAAAACAGGAACTACGGCTGCACAAGTTCTTAAAATAAATGTGGGTCCGCGTGCAATTGGAATGGGTGGAGCATTTACTGCAGTTGCTAACGATATTACTTCACTTTATTGGAATCCTAGCGGAACTGCAAGTATTGAAGCCAATGAAGCGTTTTTTAATCATTCGTCTTTGTATTTAGATATTAAACATGATTATGCAGCTATTGCCAGTAATCTGAGTGGATTTGGAACTGTTGGTGCATTTGTTTCAGTACTATCAGTTGGTGATATGCCGGTGCGTACAGTTGAAAAACCAGATGGCACAGGTGAATACTTTAATTATGGTGCAATAATATTTGGATTAAATTATTCCCGTTTCCTCACAGAAAACTTTTCAATAGGATTTAATGCAAAGTACATAAGCGAATCTATTTGGCATATGAGTGCAACCGGATTTGCTGTTGATGTTGGTACATTGTATAAAATTCCTGTTTTAAATGAATTACGAATCGCCGCAAGTATTTCTAACTTTGGCACAAAGATGCAGATGGAAGGCAGAGATGTAACACAGAATTTTCCTGCGGGTGCCGGCGGCGGAAATCTAATTAATGCAAATCTTGAGTTGGATAAGTTTGATTTACCATTGATGTTCAGATTCGGTCTTTCTGCTGATGTTATTAAAGATCAATCAACAAGATTAACAACTTCAGTTGATGCAATTCATCCAAATGATCATACTGAGTACATAAACTCAGGTTTGGAATATGCATGGAACGAAACTGTTTTCTTAAGAGTTGGGTATAATTCTTTGTTTGAAAGAGATTCTGAAAAAGGATTGACTGCAGGTATCGGCGTAAACTATCGGATAGTTGATCTGGTTAAAGTTAAACTTGATTATGCTTATCAGGATTTCGGCAGACTTAGTGAAGTGCATTATTTCTCTCTTGGAATAACTTTCTGATTAGCATAATATCTCTTTTAAGAAAAGCAAAAGTTCTTTGAGGTCTTCTTTACTGAAGACCTCTTTTTTTGATTAATACATTTGGTAAAAATCTTTACTTTATCTAAAACTTCTTATTGTAGATCTATGTGAACCGAAAACTGATGATACGGGAATTAACAAAGTGCTTTGTGCAGATATCAAAATAATAAAATGATTTCTGCTTTAGGAACAGTATTGAGTTTAGTATATCTGATCAATTTTCTAAAAATCTCAGTTTACAGTTAAACTAATTTCCGCAGACCTGTTCAAATACTCTTTTAAAATTTCCACCTAAGAATTTTGCAACTTCCTGTTCTGTATAACCATGCTGCAATAATGCCAGCGTTAGTTCAGGAAACTTACTTACATCTTCCAGTCCTAAAGGTGTTACTCCTATTCCATCAAAATCAGAACCGATTGCAACATAATCAGTCCCAACTAAATTTACGATATGATCAATATGAGCGATTACATCATCAATTGATGCATTGGAACTTCCATTAAGGAAATATGGATAAAAAACCACTCCTATTACTCCGCCGGTGTTAGCAATATCCTGAATTTGCCAGTCGTAAAGATTTCGCCTGTGCTCGTGAATACTTCTCGCTCCGCTGTGTGAAGCAATTATCGGATTTGTAGTAATTGTTAAAATATCCTGAATAGTTTTTATTCCGGTATGAGAAACATCAATAATAACTCCAAGTGAATCAAGTTTACGAATAACTGTTTTTCCAAAATTATTCAGTCCCTGAGTAAGAGTTCTGCTGTCATTTGCAGAGATTGCCCAACTGGTACTGTTATTCCAGGTAATGGTTAAATATCTCATACCCGAATTATAAAGTGCAATAAGATTATCAATACTATCATCAATATGATGTCCGCCTTCTACACCTATTACTCCGGCAATTTTATTCTGATTGTTAAGTGCTAAAGCCTCCTGCAATGTATTAGCTTGCCCGATTGTTAATGTGTTTGAAGATAATTCAGAATAAAAGCGGTCCCGCATAGCTAAAGCAGGTTCAAAATAATACGGATAATTGGCAGGGTTTACCCAAATCGAAAAAAACTGAATATCAACTCCGCCAATTTGCAGCCTTGGAATATCAGTATGATTGTATGAGTGCAGATCCTTCAGATGATAGCTTGTATCATTTACCATTACTTCAAGAACATCGTTATGAAGATCAATCAAAGTATATTTTGAGTGAACTGTCTGAAGAGCAGAAACAAAATTTTCACCGCCGGTAACAGAAGCAAAAATTGAATCGGCAGCATAGCTAAACTTGGTAACCACTATTTCAAGATTGATTACAGGTCGTTCAGCCGCAGAAAATCCTTTTGAAATTCCATGATGTATTTCTCCAAGACCAATTCCGCTTCCACCATCAAGTTGAAGCATCTTTTTGGTTAATGATTTATTACCGAAAGAAACTGTATATAAATAAACTCCTGCGCTTCCCTTACTGAACCAATCAACTGTATAAACACCGGCAGTTAAATAGCTGCTCTTTTGATTAATCAGTTCGCCGAGGATATTATGAACACTGATAGTAACCTGTCCTTCTGATGGAATAGAAAAATTAATTTTAGTCGATGGATTAAACGGGTTAGGGAAGTTTTGCTCAATTCTAAAATCATTTGGCAGATAAGTAATCGGCTCTGTTGAAACAGTGATAACATCATACTGCCAGTTGCCGGCTAAATCTGTAAACACAGAATCTATTATTCCGTTTTGCAGATCCTTAATCTGTACTTTTGCATTTTCTATTGGCGAACTGGTTTCTAAATCTTTAACATTGCCGGTGATTGTAATCGTTTGTGCAAAAGTTAACAGATTTAAAAAAGTAACAGATAATAATAAAAGATTAAATCTCATCTATCACCTTCTTCCGCCCACTCCAAGAACGCCAAGTAAACCACGGGTTATTTCTCTAACTAATGTTCTGCCGACTTGTTTGGAAAGAGGGCTGTTTATAACCTTATCCATTGTGCTTTTTTCAGTACGGCGGGTAGTAGATGTTTGTCTTTGAGTTGGCTGTGGATATTGATATTTGGTCTCTTCTGGAATTTTAAGTTCAAATTCTTTTGCAGAATCAATTTTTTTATTCAGGATTTCGTAGGCACTTTCTCTGTCAATTACATCGTTATACTTTTTATAAAGAAATGAAGAATTTACTTTTCGATCAAGCTCTTCAGATGTTAAGATATCCATTCTTGATCTTGGTGCGCAAAGTAATGTAGCCGCAAGCGGTGTCGGAACACCTTTCTCATTTAATGTACTGATAGCTGCTTCACCAATTCCCAGCGAAGTAAGTAACTCATCAGTTTTATAAAAATCAGATATAGGATAATTTTCAGATGTTAATTTAATCATCTTTCTGTCTTGTGCGGTAAAAGCCCTTAGAGCATGCTGTATTTTCAACCCAAGCTGACTAAGTACTTCCTGAGGTACATCAGTTGGATTCTGTGTGCAGAAATAAATTCCTACACCCTTTGATCTGATCAGTTTAATAATTGTTTCGATCTGATCAAGCAGTGCTTTACTTGCTTCCTTAAATATTAAGTGTGCTTCATCAATAACAATAACCAGTTTTGGCTCAGCTTTATCTCCAAGTTCAGGAAAAGTCGAATAAATTTCTGCCAGAAGTGAAAGCATAAAAGTAGAAAATAATTTTGGACGGTCTTGTAAGTCAATCAAACGTAAAACAGAAATTATTCCGTTGCCATTTTCATCAATCCTTAATAAATCTTCTACTTCAAAAGATCTTTCTCCAAAGAATTTTTCAGCACCCTGTTGTTCAAGTTCTACAACTTTCCTTAATATGGTTCCTATTGATGCCGGGGAAATTGCACCATAGTCTTTTGCAATCTCCTGTTTACCTTCTGCGGCGGCATATTGCAGAATCTTTTTCAGATCTTTCAGATCGAGCAAAGGAAGTTTATTGTCATCACAATATTTAAATAGAACAGCAATCAGTCCGGCTTGTGTATCATTTAGTTCAAGAATTTTAGAAATAAGAATTGGACCGAATTCAGAAACTGTTGCTCTAAGACGGGTTCCTTTCTCGTCAGACAAAGTCAAAAACTCCACAGGAAAATTTTTAGGGATAAAAGGTAAACCAATCTTAGAATGTCTTTCATCAATTTTGGGGTTTGAAGTGCCCGCTGCTGCTATACCGCTTAGATCACCTTTTATATCCATTAAAAGAACCGGAATACTTTTTTCGGATAATGCTTCAGCAAAAACCTGTACTGTCTTTGTTTTACCTGTACCGGTTGCACCTGCTATCAATCCATGTCTGTTAATTGTGTTAAGAGGAACTTTTACAAGAAGGTTTGGCTGTGCTTCTTTTTCATAGATAGCAGTTCCAAGTATCAGTGAATCACCTTTAAAAGAATATCCCTCCTGAATTGAAGTGATAAATTTTTCTACAGAGCTCATATCTATTCCCAATGATGTTTTTACAATATTTTTAAGAAGCTTTCTTAAAAAGCCGGAATCATACAGAGCAGCTTGTATTGACTTTTCACATAAGTCATTAATTTACTCTGATGTGTTCATCTTAAAAGAACATTAAAACTGACTAACTAATCTTTTTAGAAAACTGCTTATAAATTTTATTATTTACTTTGATGAATATAAACATCTCTTTGCGGATAGGGGATTGAAATATTTTCCTCATCAAATTTTTTCTTAATCTGTTCGATCAATCTGAATCTGACTTCAACTGCTTTTTTGTTAACAACCCAGGGTCTTACATAGATTTTTACTGAATTATCAGCGAGTTCTCCAACAGCAATTAGAGCAGCAGGTTGTTTTAAAATATCTGAATCATCATCAATAATTGATTGAAGAGTTGATTTCGCTTTATCTATATCATCTTTATAACTTATTCCAACAACCAGATCAATCATACGATTTTCTTTTTCAGAATAATTAATAATATTATCGTTAATGAGTTTAGAGTTTGGAATGAAAATTACCTTATTTTCAATTGTAATCAGAGTTGTATTAAAAATTCCAACTTTTTCAACTGTACCTTTAACATCTCCGCTTTCTATAAACTGTCCGACTCTTATCTGCCTGAAAATAATCAGCATAATACCTGCTGCAACATTTGATAAAGAGCCTTGTAATGCCAGACCTATTGCCAAACCTGCAGCGCCAAGGGCGGCAATTAATGAAGTTGTCTCAATACCCAGACGTGAGACTGCAGCAATAATAACAAATAAATATAATGTAAACTTTAATGCACTGGATGAGAACTCAACTAAAGTAATATCAACATTTTTTCTGTTTAGAATCTTCCTTAATAATTTTGTAACAGACTTAGAAGCCCAAATACCGATAGTTAATATTGCAATAGCAGATATTATCTGAACTCCGAATTGAGTTACATATTGTCTAAGCTCAGGCAGTAGTTCTTTCCATTCCATTATTTAATTATACCAGATTAAAAAAGTGAATAACTGAATCCTAATTGTAATGCTTCTCTTAGCTGGGTTTTTCTTGTTTGACTGATTTCATGTAGAACTGTAACAGCTAAATTTACATTAATATAATCGTTTACTTTCGCGGTGATGATGTTATCCCATCTTACATCCCATACATCCAATGCTTTAAATCTTGTAAACAATCTTAAAAAACTGTAATAGGTCATGTTAGGGAGAAATTCGTATTTAACTTCAGTAACAGATTCCAAACCGGTTTCAAATTTAAAGTCCTCAATTTTATCATGGGTTTCAGGATCATCGGTATAAAGTGCGGCAAATTTATCTGCAAATGTCTGTTGAAATGCAATTCCCAAACGCGTAGTGATTATTTTGTTTTTATCGAAGGTAAAACCGATTGCTTCTGTCAGATATCCCGGATCAAAGAAATCCACAATCTGTACTTCAGGATTAACATTGTAATCGAATCCTTTAGTTAATGCGCTTCTGAAAGTTACAGATACATAAGGATCAACAGCCCAGCCGATACTTCTTGAACCGACACTTTCGAAGTAAATATCATTTTCTGTAGTTCTGTAGCCAACATCTTCTAATCTTGTTCGTCCAAAAATAGCATTTAATCTGTTTTTCCATTTCCAAGGATGATCAAAATATATCGCACCTAAATTTGTATAAACTGCAAATGCCAATGAGTTTGTTCCGCCTTGTGCCCAATTAGAAAAAGCAGTCTGACTAAGGTTTACTCCAACAACGCCGTTCATATTCCATCCGTTTTTAAGGAGAGAATCAGGAATTTCCTGAGCAAAAGAACTTATCGAGATACTAATTATTATTAAGACAAATATTCGTTTCATTTTTTCCTTTGATGATTTTGATTTTAATAAGTAAGTATAAAATTAAATTGATATTCCGATAACCTGATTAAGTTTTACAGGAAAATCAAAATAGAAAAAGTCATTATCCTCTTTTACAACTTTATCTTTAGTTAGAAAATACTGCTCGGTTTTATTTAAGTCTTTAGCATCACTATAAATAAAATGCAAGCTGTCTTCAAAATAATATTTTGGAAGTCTTATTTTATTATGAGCAAATAAATAAGCCATATCAACAGCAATTTTTCTTAAAATACCGCCAGTGTTTGCATATAAGTATATAGGTCTCATTTTCTTTTATCTTTTTTGACAAAATTAATCATATTGTCTTAGAACTAAAAACCGAAAGCAGCTGTTTGTTATACAAATCAATCCAAAATAAAACTATATTTGCACATTAAAATCCGGATATTAAATGAGACTGAGTCCTAAACAACTGATTATCTTTGTAATATTTTTAGCCTTCCAAATAAATGCACAGGTAGAAACCGTTCCATTAAAAAATGGAGTCTATTTATTTCTTAAAGAAATGAAAGTTAAAGGTATCTTAGATTATATAAGAGAAGATGATCCTGTCTTATCAAGATTTGAAGTTAAAAACCTGCTTAACGAAATATCAAAACATAAAATTGATTTAAGTAATACCGAGTTAAAACTATTAGATAAGTATCTGTTTGAGTTTTCAGAGTCAATTGATCCGGATACAACTACACAATTATTTAATCCGCAGCAAAGTTCTTCTTCTGATCTTGAGAAAAATTATTTTGAAAAAATTAAATACTTATATGCTTATAAGGGATCTGATGCTAATTTCTATTTGGATTTATTAGGAGATTTTTACCACGGGCAGGATTTTTCTCAGACAAGTGCTGTAAATTCTAATTTATTCGATATTGGTTTCAGATTAAGAGGAACAATCTTCAACCATCTGGGATATAGTCTTACAGCAATAAAGGGCGGCGGCAGCGGAAACAGAGCTTTTGCTGAAATTATTGAGCCGAAATTGCTTTCAAATTATAAGTGGGTTGAAAGTATTGAGAATATCGATAATTACGATTTTACTTTTGGATATTTAAAATATTATTCGGAACCAGCTGAAAATATGCATCTTTCAGTTCAGTTGGGAAGAGAAGATATTACACTTGGTTATGGATATGGAAGTAAACTATTATTATCCGGAGATAATCCAGCGATGGATTTTATAAAATTTAATTTCGATTATGGAATTGTCAGTATCTCATCACTTCATGCTTCCACTACCGGTTATTTTCATCCGGATAGGAGTAAAGATCATACAAAATTTTTTGCCTTTAATCATCTGAAGTTAAAATTTGATAATTTATTTGATATTGGAATTGGCGAGTCAATCATCTATTCAGGCAGAGGTTTGGATATAAGTTATCTTACACCGGTTGGATTTTATAAATTTATTGAAATGAGCATCCAAGATAGAGATAATGGAAGTATTTATTTTGATTTGCAGACTAAGTTTCTAAAGAATCTTGAATTACAGGGAACATTTTTCCTTGATGAGGATATACTCAGTAATCTTGCAGAGCTTGATAAATACACAAATAAAACTGCATATCAGCTAGGTGCATTTTGGTATCAGCCAATCGGGATCAATGACCTTTCTTTAATATTAGAATATACAAGAATCCGCCCTTATGTTTATACCCACTATGATATTAAAAACAATTATACTGCATTTGGTGCAAATCTTGGGCATAGGATTGGACCTAACTCTGATGAAATTATGATTCAATCCAATTATAATTTTAATGAGTGGATAAGGCTTAGCGCTGAATATCGTTATCAAAGAGAAGGTGAAAATATTTATGATGATAATGGTGGCTTAATTAAAAATGTCGGCGGAGATATTGCAGTATCACATGGATATATTCTCGAATCAGAAAAAGCATATTTCTTAGATGGTGAGCGGGTAAATACTAATTTCCTTAAACTGGCAATTAAAATTGAGCCGATAAGAGGTTTCTTCTTTGATTTATCATATAATTATCTGAAAAGAGAGAATCTGGCAAAACATTTATCTTCAAATCAAAATTTTACTTTGTTGAAATTCACATTTGAGTATTGAAGTAAAAAATTAACTGATAAGAAAGCTTACAATAAATCAAACCTTAGCCATATAATTAATTGCTAATTATAAAACTTCCCTCATTTTTGACAGAAAGAACTCACCAATTCCTATAATCGAGAAGTTTTTTTGAACTCAGATAATTTTAAATTAAAAAATCATTGCGAAAAATCGAAAAATTGGCGAAATCCAATAATTGACCTTTGTTAATGTTTGGAACAAGGTTTGATTTATCAAAAAAGCTAAATTTAATTTATCGAGGATAGTATATGAAAAAATCAGTACTCTTGTTCTTCTTTATTATGACTGTTGGAACAATGCTTAGCTTTGCTCAAACAGTTAAAATTTCTACTTATGGTGTTTCACCTTATGATGTTGAAACCGATAGCGTTGAACATTATTTTAACAGAACATATAGTGGGTTAAGAAATGTTGGAATTGAAACAAAGGTCTTTTTATTAGCCAAATCAACTGCTGCTTTTTCAAATCCAACCTGGGAAGTAATTGAAAAACCAACCGGCTCCAACGTTCAATTTGGTTCTGTTAAAGTAGTTGATACCTCAAATCAGATTATAACTTTTATACCTGATGTGCAGGGAACTTATAAAATTAAATTTTCCAGCGGCGCACAGACTGCAGAAATGACATTTAATGCTGCACTTTATTTGGGTGTAGAAGGCGGACCTGTATCTTGTAAAACTTGTCATCAATATTCAATTGCAGGTATTCCGGATGTTTATAATCCCTGGTCAGCTACCGGTCATGCACTTGATAACAAGAAAGCTTTTGATGGTGAATTTGGTTTCTTTATTCCTTCTTGTATGCCATGCCATACAACTGGTTTTGATCCTGCTGCTAACAATGATGGTTTTGATGATTTTCCTTTTGTATTTCCATCTGTAAGACAGCCGGGTGTTTACAATCAATTGTTTGCTCTTTATCCCGAAGCAATGGGCAGATCAAGCATTCAGTGTGAAGCTTGCCACGGACCTGGCAGTAATCACTTAGCACAAATTGATAATGCTAAGATTGATATGACTTTATCTGCAGATGTTTGTTCTTATTGCCATAAAGGCGGTGAAGAAAACGATATTCCTCTACAATATGATCTTTCTTTCCATGGTATTGGTGAGGCTCTGTCTCATGTTTCAAATAATGCTACTTGCAACCCTTGCCATTACGGAAAAGCATTTGTCAATAAATTAAAAGGTGTTACCGGTCCAGTTGCTGAAACTGATCCGATAACCTGTGCAACTTGTCACGATCCGCACGATGCAACAAATACATATCAGCTTAGAATTGTTACCGCAACTATGAAAAACGGATTAGTAGTTGAAAATGCTGGTTATGGCGGCTTGTGCTTGAATTGTCATCAATCCAGAGTTAATGCAACTTCTTACGTTCAGAACTATAGGGCTTCATTAACATCAAGATTCGGTCCTCATCATGGACCACAGGGTGATTTGTTAATCGGAACAAATGCTTATACATGGGGCGAGACACTTGATCAGTCTCCACACTTTGCTGATATTGATAATACCTGCATCGGCTGTCATATGGCTGAAAATGATAATGTTCTAAACCCTGATTTAAGTGTAGGAGGACATACATTCAATATGGTTAACGCTTTAGGTCAAGATAATGTTAGTGCGTGTGTTGATTGCCACGGTAATATTGGTACAGACTTCAATCAGAAAAAACTATACATTAACGGTAATGCAGATCTGGATAAAAATGGTGTTGCAGAAGGGCTGCAAATCGAAGTTGAAGGACTGATGGAGCAATTAGCTATGTTACTGCCTCCTTATGGCTCACCTAATATCAATGTTATTGATTCAACATGGACACTTGATGAAGCAGGTGCATTGTTCAATTATAAAATGATCGATGAAGATAGAAGCTTTGGTATGCACAACCCAAGATATATAGTTGGATTGCTTTATTTATCTATCGGTAAATTAGGCGGAACAGTCAGCATTGATGATATGAATTCAGAATTACCAAGTTCTTATACTTTATCAAACAATTATCCAAATCCGTTTAACCCTACAACTACAATTAATTTCTCAATCCCAGAGCAGACTAATGTTAAAGTAATAATTTATGATGCTCTCGGTAATCAGGTTGATGTAATTGCTGACGGAGTTAAATCTGCCGGTAATTACAGTGTTAAATGGAATGCAGTAAATCATGCTTCCGGAATCTATTTCTACAAACTTGAAACAGATAATTTTGTTCAGGTTCGTAAAATGGTACTTATGAAATAATCCTTTCTTTAGTTGGTTAGTAGTTAGTTAGCGATTGAGTCCGTTGTTATGCGGACTCTTTCGTTTTAAAGTGATTTTCTGTTTACCAATCAAATATTAAAAATAATTATTATTACTTTTTTAAAGATTTAGTTTGTCAAGTTTTTGACTTGTTATTAACTTCGTTATGAAATTTTACAATTTAATCTAACCGGAGTAATCTTTATGAAAATCTATCGAATGAACAAAATTCAAACTACAGGTTCCAGTAAAACCCTTGCTTTCTTCGATATTCAATTAGACAACGAAATTATTATCAAAGGTTTCAGAATTATAAATGGCAATAAAGGTCTGTTTATTTCTTCACCTGACGAAAAAGGGAAAGACGGCAAATTTCATGAGACTGTTATTCTGCCAAAAGAAATGAAATCTGACTTGGAAAAAATAGCTTTGGATGAATACAATAAATTACCCTAATCTTTTAGTCCTTCTCTTTGTTTATATAAAATTGTATTGATAATACACTTTTAAAAACCAGTTATTAAAAGTTACGGAGGTTTTATTATGAAGTTTTATTTTCTCTTATTGTTATCCATTATCTTAATTCCTCAAACCATATCTGCTCAAACTGAGTTTAAGCTTGAGTTTGAAAAATACACTCTTAAAAACGGTCTTGATGTCATATTGCATATTGACAGATCAGACCCGATTACAGCAGTAGCAATTCAGTATCATGTCGGAAGCAATAGAGAAGTTCCGGGTAAAACCGGCTTTGCTCATTTATTTGAACATATTATGTTTCAGGAATCTCAGCACGTTGGGCAAGATCTATTCTTTAAGTTGATTCAAGGGAATGGTGGAACTCTAAACGGAGGCACCTGGAATGATGGAACAATTTATTTTGAGGTTGTTCCCAATAGTGCGTTAGAATTAGCACTGTGGCTCGAAGCTGATAGAATGGGATTTATGCTGCCGACTGTTACTTATGATGCTTTCCTTAATCAGCAGCAAGTAGTACAAAACGAAAAGCGTCAGAATTATGATAACAGACCTTATGGGCAGGCAAGTTATATTATCGGAAAGCTTTTATATCCGGAAGGACATCCATATAACTGGACTACAATTGGCTCGTTAGAAGATTTGCAGAATGCAACCTTAAAAGATGTTCACGATTTCTATACTAAATGGTATGGACCAAATAATGCCACACTGGTTGTTTCAGGGGATTTTGATGTTGAACAAACAAAAAAATGGATTGAAAAATACTTTGGCGAAATTAAATCATCTGCACCGGTTGAACCTCTGAAACCGATGCCGATAAAACTTAACGATTTTAAAAGAGCTTATTATGAAGATAACTTTGCTCAATCACCCGAACTTTCTATGTTATTCCCTTCTGTAGAAAATTATTCCGATGACAGTTATGCGTTAAATGTGTTGGCTGACCTGATTGGCAGAGGGAAAAAATCACCTTTATATAAATTGATTGTAGAAGAAAAAAAACTTGCACCATCTTTTTACGTTGCAGATTATGGAGCTGAGATAGCAGGGGATTTCAGAATTGTTGTAAAAACATATCCGAATAAAAACTTAGCTGAAGTTGAAAAAGCAATACTCGAAGGTTTTACTAAGTTTGAAAAAGACGGATTTACTGAGAAAGATCTTGAAAGAACAAAAGCGGGTATTGAAACACAATTTTATAATTCAATCTCCAGTGTCCTTGGTAAATCTTATCAACTGGCTTCCTATAATGTATTCAAAGGTACACCCGGTTATTTGAATACCGATTTAAAGAAAATTCTTTCTGTAACAAGCGAAGATGTCTGGAGGGTTTATAACAAGTACATAAAAAATCAGAAGTATGTTTTGCTTAGTTTAGTTCCAAAAGGTCAATCTGGATTAGCAGCAGAAAATTCAGAATTGTTTATCATCCCGGAAGATAATATCAAAACCTTTACTGAAGAAGAACAAACAGCTTTGCGTAATAAGCCTGAGAACCTTGTAAAGGTTGATAAGCTAACATCATCTTTCGACAGATCTAAAATGCCGGTTAATGGACCTGATGCATTACTAAAAGAACAGAAAATATGGAAGTGGGCATTGCACAACGGAATTAAAATTCTTGGTATTGAGCAAAATGAGCTTCCATTAGTTGATTTTCAGATTTCAATAAAAGGAGGGATGCTGCTTGATCAACCGGATAAAGTTGGCACATCTAATTTAACTGCACGGATGATGATGCAGGGTACAAAGACCAAAACTCCTCTGGAACTTGAACAGGCTATTCAGGATCTTGGTGCAAATATTTCAATATCAGCTTCAAATGATGAGATAAGTATCAGAGCCAATTGTCTTTCTTCAAAATTTGCTGAAACATTTTCTTTAGTTGAGGAAATTTTATTTGAACCAAGATGGGATGAAAAAGAGTTTGAGAGATTAAAGAGTGAAATAGTTGAGAGCATTAACAGATCGAAAACTTCTGCAAGCACTACTGCTTCCAATGTATTTGCATTATTGATTTATGGTAAAGATAACATATTATCAAATAATACAATTGGTAATGAAGTATCTGTCCCATCAATTACAATTCAGGATTTGATAAAATATTATGATTTGGCACTTGATGCTCAGAATACTAGTATCTGTATCGCCGGTGATGTATCCAAAGAATCTGCAATAGATAAGTTTAACAGTCTTGAAAAAAAATTGAAGAAAAAAGGAACTGTTGTTAAGCTGCCTGAAAAATTTAATTCATATCAAAGCTCAAAATTATATTTTATTGATTTCCCCGGGGCAAGACAATCAGAAATAAGAATTGGATCGTTAGGGACATCTTTTACTGATCCGGATTATTTTAAGACTACAGTAATGAATTACAAACTGGGCGGAAGTTTTAACAGCTTTGTTAATCTGATTCTAAGAGAAGAAAAAGGTTATACATACGGTGCAAGAACAGGTTTCACAGGATATGAATATCCGGGATATTTTGTTGCAAATGCCGGTGTTCAGACAAATGCAACATTAGAATCTGTTGAGATATTCCGTGATGAGATGAATAAATACAGAAATGGTATTTCTGATGATGATCTTAAATTCACAAAAGATGCTTTGATAAAATCAAATGCTTTAAGATTTGAAACTATCGGTGCATTAAGAGGGATGTTAACCCAAATAATTAAATATGATCTTCCGTTCAATTATATAAAATTGCAGGAAAAACAAATTGAAGAAATGACTTTTGATGAACATAAGATGCTGGCACAAAAATATATCAACCCTGATAAAATGATATATCTTGTTGCCGGAGATAAGGAAACTCAATTTGAACAATTAAAAAAACTTGGACTCGGCGAGCCGATTTTATTAGATAAGAATGGAAGTGAAATAAAATAAAATAATAACTCAAGTAAGTACATAAAGGCTTTCCGGATTTATCATCAGGAAAGCCTTTCTTGTTAATTAGTCTGTTTCAATTCGCAGCGTCTGTTCTTCTGCCGGTTTGCTTTGGTTGTATTCGGTACAATCGGTTTTTCCATTCCAAATCCGATTGCAGTCATTCGTTCAGAATCTATTCCTTTTTTTGCTAACCACTCTTTAACTGACTCAGCTCTCTTTATAGATAAAATCTTATTATAGTTCTTTGTACCTCTGTTATCAGTGTGACCGCTGATTTCGATAAGAATATTGTTGTGTTCTTTAAGCACTATCAATGCATTGTTCAGAATTTTTTCAGATTCACGCGTTATGTTCGTTTTGTCAAATCCAAAAGTTATATTATCAAAAACAAAGACCTGCTTTTTGGTTTCTTCAATATCATCTTTGACAGACAAAGGATTTGTACCTCTTTTTACTTCAGTGAAGTCATCAATAGAACCACCATCGGTATCTTTGTTATTCGGATTGGTTTTATATGCAAATATTTCCTCAGAATCACTTAAACCATCACCATCAGAATCAGGATTAAGCGGATCAGTTTTATATTTTGTGATTTCATCAAAGTCTGTTAATCCATCGCTATCTGTATCTGCATTTATAGGATTAGTTTTATATTCAATTATTTCCTGATAATCAGTTAAACCATCTTGATCAGAATCTATCTCGAGCGGATTGGTTTTATATTTGTTTACTTCATCAAAATCAGGTAAACCATCAGCATCAGTGTCTGTAGTTAAAGGATTTGTTTTTAATTCATTGACGTCATTATTTACTAAAGTGTCTTTTTCAATATTGTTAATAAGATAGATGAATCCAATTGAAGTACTGAGATAAGAATCCCAAATCTTTTCTGTCCGACTTTGAAAACCATCAAGCTCATAACTGGTGCTAAAAGCTCCGCCGAGTGAAAACTCTAAAAGAAAGTTTTTACCAAGAGAAAACTCTGAACCAAGCCCAACAGGGAATAAGCCAGCCCATCCATTTTTTTTATTAAAATCACAATCTAATCCTTCAGGTTTAATATGAGAAATGTAATGCATTATTCCCGCGCCGGCATAAAAGAAAGGATTCCATGATTTAAAACGAAATGGATTAACCTTTACTCTTATATCAAACGGAAGTATGGTTGTTTTATAATCACCCTGATCAATATCATTACAATATGCATCTCCGGCATATCTGCCATAACCTAGATTAAACTCAGCATCAAATACATCTGATAATTTAACTGAATAAAGTATCTCAGCTAAAAATGAGAAATAATAAGATTTAAAAGAAAAATCATCATTCCCTCCAAATCCTACATTTCTAAATTCGTTTTCAGGGTAGATTTGATTATACCTGATGCCAAATTTTGAACTCCAATCCTTAAATTGAGCTTCTGCTTGTATGTTTAATATCAAGACAAGAATTGCTGATATCAGTAATAATTTTTTCATTAGATGCTGCTTCTCTGTTTTTGTTAATACTTATTCTATGTTTATTATCGATAATCAAATGGATTAGTTAAGTATGGAAAAAAAATCCCGAAACCGTAGTTTCGGGAAATTGATTGTCAGCAGGAATGGAGATTTTCCTTTACTGACAAGGTTTGCTTAACTAACTAACTATTTTAACCCAATACATTATCGGGTATTTTTAAAAAAAAGTTTAGAGGTAATTTTGAAGTTGACAAGATATTTATTTGCGTAAAATATTGAGGGAGAAATCAAATAAAGGGTGAACAAGCAGCTCACCCTTTACAATTAAGAAAATTTTTTATTTACACTTTTTCCCTGCTCATCGGATCAATAAATTTTGCTTTTGAAGTCAGGTAATAAAGTGCCGGAATAACAAACAAAGTAAGCACCGTTGATACCAATAAACCGCCAATAGCTACAATTCCTAAAGGCATTCTTATTTCTTTACCGGCTGCACCTATGCCCAAAGCTAATGGAAGCATTCCAAGAATAATTGCAATTGATGACATCAGCTGGGGTTTTAATTTTACAGGTGCTGCTTCTAAAAGAGCATCTTTAGGCAGATAACCTTGTTCACGCCTAAGTTGGTTTGTATAATCAAGAATGAGAATAGCATTATTAACAACGATTCCAATCAGCATAATTATTGCCATTAAGGATGTAATACTAAAGGCTGTATTAGTTAGAAACAGTGCCAGCACAACACCTATTAATCCAAGTACTACAGTAAACATAATTAATACTGGCTGCCAGAAACTTTCCAGTATTGCTGCAAGCAGCATATAAGTTAACAGAACTGCTAAGAAGAATGCAAAGATCATATCTTTAATCATATCGTTCATCATTTTAACATTTCCGCCCCAAGTGAAAGAATAACCAGCAGGGAGTTCTATTTCTTCAAATCTTTTCTGGATTTCATTTGTAACATTACCCAAAGGTACACCGGGTGCAGCAGCACCTGTAAACATTATTGAAGTAAACTTGTCTCTGTGCAAGATTTTAGTAAATCCTTCTGTAAATCTAACATCAGCTAATTGAGCAATTCGGAAAGAACCAAATTGTGTAGCAACAGTAATATTACCGACTTTCTCAGGTGAATTTACAGATTCATCATTAAGTGTAACAGTAATATCGTATTCATCACCCTGTTCCCGGTATTTTGCTGATTGTATTCCTTCGATACCAGCACGAAGAGTTAATGCTAACTCAGTAATTGTCATACCTAATTCAGTTAATTTTTCTCTTCTGGGATATATAGTGATTTCCGGTTTTCCTGCTCTTGAACTGTTATCAAAATTAATCAATCCAGGAACATCTTTTAGCTTTTTAATGGTTTGATCTTTTAATATCTCCAATTCTTCAAGATCTTGTCCTAATAAGAAAAATTGAATCGGTGCTTCCTGTCCGCCCATACGAAAACCGACATCAACTTTAATATTTGCATTTGGTATATCAACAAGCTCTGTATTTAGTAAAGAAATCAGTTCAAGAAGCTTTATGTCGCGTTCATTTGCATCAGTAAGCTGAACATTCATAACCGCCATATTGGTACCGACATCAAGATCGCTTAGTTTACCAAGATTAGTTAAAATATATTTAACTTCCTTATGCTTTTTAATCCTCTCTTCAACCAGACTAATTGTGTTTGCAGTTTCATCAAGATTATTTCCGGGAGGTAATTCTACTTTAACTACAATCTTACCATCATCGGTAGTTGGAATAAACTCAAATCCGAGTTTTGGTCCAAAAATCATTATAACAATAATGAATATTAAAATTGTTGCAGCTACAGTTAATCCGCTTCTTAACTTGGATTTAAGAATGTAATTAAGCATTCTTTTATAATAGTCAATTTGAAAGGCGTCAAATTTATTAAACCAGTTTACAAACCTACCTGTCTTATGCTCTTTAGAAAGAAAAACTGAAGCAAGCAGTGGGGTAAGTGTAAATGACATTAACAGTGAAAACAGTGTTGCAAAAACCGCAGCCAGAGCCAATTCTTTCAACATCAAACCTACCATTGATGACATATTAGCGATAGGTAAGAATACAACAATATTGGTAAGGGTAGATGCAAGAACAGCTACTCCAACTTCGGATGTACCTTTATATGTTGCCTGTTTAATTGATAAACCCATATTCTTATAACGGAAGACATTTTCGAGCACAACAACAGAGTTTGCAACAAGCACTCCTACAGAAACTGAAAGACCCATCAGAGTCATCATGTTTAATGATAATCCGAATGCCTGTAAAAGTAAAAAGGTAGAAATAATCGAAGTGGGCATTGACATAGCAACAACAATTGTTGAACGCCAGTCGTGTAAAAATAAAAATAATACAAGCGATGTAAACAGAACTCCAAGATAAATGTTGCTCATTGTATCATCAAAACTGCTCTGGACAAAGTCTGATGCATCATTTACGATTTCAAGCTTTGTTCCTTCAGGCAAAGTGCTTTCGATATCCGGAAGTGAATTACGAATCGCTTCGGCAACTTTTACTACGTTACCATCAGTACTTTTTATAATTCCAAGCCGAACAACATTTTCATTTTTAAAATTTCCGATAGCATTAAAAAAGGTAGCTCTTTGTCTGATATCTTTACCAGAATCCTGAACCTCGGCAATTTGTCTGATTTTTTTAGGACCGAAAGCAGTTGGTATTTCCAGCTCACTTATATCTGTTGAACTTTGAAATTGCCCTTGTAATCTTACTGTATATTCCTGATTATCGATCTGGAAATATCCGCCGGGGATATCCATATTATGCATTTTTAAGACCTGACTTAACTGAGGCAGCGAAATATTGTTTTCATAAACTACTTTGTTATCAAGTACAACACGAATTTCTCTTTCCTGTCCGCCGGTAATTTGAACATTAGCTACTCCGTTTATCTGAGAAAATCTGTCCTTTAAAGTTTTATCTGCAATTTCATATAATTGTCTTGGGTTAAGATTACCGCTTAAAACTACATCAACAACTGGAGTTAGCCTGAGATCAATTTTCTGAACAACCGGTTCAAATGCATCATCCGGCAGATCGTTAATTATTAAATCAACTTTATCTTTTACTTCCTGATTAGCAACGTTAACATCTTTTGATAATTGGAACTCGATTATAATAATCGAAGCTCCATCAAGAGAATATGACTCGATACGCTCAATCTGACTGATTGTAGAAACAGCGTCTTCAATTCTTTTTGTAATAAGAGTTTCTGTTTCTTTCGGACCGGCTCCCGGATATATTGTTCTTACAGTTACAAATGGTATTTCAACGTCCGGCATAAGGTTAAGATTCAAACCAAAATAAGCGATCAAACCGAAGATCAGGAAAACTAAAATTCCTACTATAGTTAAGACGGGTCTGTTTATTGATACTTTTGCAAGAAACATCTGAATTTCCTTTTATTGAATAACATTGATTTTGCTTCCGTCTTCTAACTGAGAAGCGCCTTTAACAATTAATAATTCTCCTGTGTTTAATCCCGAACTTATCTCGTACATTAAACCACTTTCACTTCCGTTAGAGATATATCTTTTTGATGCTTTGCCATTATCGTTTACAAAAACATACGAACCATTTTCATCATTCATAACAAGACTTCGGGGAATAGTAATTGCTTTCGGGTTTTCATAGGTAAGAATTTTAATTTCGTTTGTTAAACCGCTTTTTAAAGTACTGCGCGGGTTATCAAATTCTACTTCCACATAAAATGCTTGTTTTGCAGGATCAATCGCCATGGCTATTTCAATAACTTTACCAACAAATTTCTGTCCTCCAAACTCTGTTATTGCTGTCATCCCTTTTTTAAACTGAACTATTTCTTTCTCGGATACCCAGATTTTACTGCGCATTTTAAATATTTGTGATACAGTAAAAAGAGGAGCTTCACCTTTAACTCCATCACCAGGATTTACTTTTAGATTTACTATGTAACCGTCGAAAGGAGATTCTATAAACAACATTTTTCTTAAAGACAGATAATTCCTTTGAGCAACTTCAAACTGAGTCTGTGCACCTTCATAAGCTGCCAGTGAAGTTTCACCATCCTCGTATAAAGCTTTTATTCTCAGATAATTTTTCTCAGAATTTTCAAAAGTTGTTTTTGCCTGATTGTATTGCAAAGCCGGATTATCGGAATCAAACTCAACAATTATCTGACCTTCTTTTACATAGTCGCCGATTTTTGAATTAACCTTAGTAATATTACCGCCGACCATTGCACCCTTTGTTGCTTCTTTAATTCCTGTCAGCTTTGCAAAGAATGATAAATATTTTTCATAAGGCTGATATTTTATTTCCTCAACTCTTACCGGAATTCCTTCTTCACTTCTTATCTGCTCAGGACTTTTATCTTTTTTATCATCACCTCCGCAACCAGCAGTAAATAAAAGTGTTAAAAGCATTAAAGCTGTACCGGTTAATATTTTATTTGATATTATTTTTTTCATCTAAATAATTTCTCCTGATAGTATGGATAAATTTTATTCAATTTCTGAAAAGTTAGTTAGATACTCAGAAGATGTTCTGCCGAGTATTTGTTCAAGTTCATATTTGGTAACAATATAATTGTAAGTAATTTGAATCAGATTTAACCGGGCTTGCTTTAAAGCCATATCAGAATTCTGAATTTCAATCTGACTGCCGGCTCCTTCCCGATATCTTGTGGTTGCAATTTCATAAGCCCTTTGAGCAACGCCTACAATACGTTTCTGAGCATCAAGTAATGATTCTACTCTTTTTAATTCCATTAATTTAGATTTTACACTCAGTATTGTGTAATCCCGCAGCTGATTTAGTTTTTCTTCAGTCTGCTGAAAAGTAATAGTTGATTGTTCAACAGCATGTTTTGTTCTGTTTCCGCGCCAAAGGTTAATGGATAAACTTATGCCAACAGTTGCAGATGAGTAAGTATTAAAACTCCAATCCTCAGATGAACCGGCATAAGAATATTGACCGAAAGCAGCAATTGTAGGCCAATATCCGGCAACATCAAGATCAATAAATGCTTCATCAACCTGCTTTTTAAGATCAAGAGTCTTTAATTCAAAATTTTCATCAAGAGCTTCATTTATTAAATCACTTTCATCTGAATGTTCAAATGATTCATAAGTAAAATCTCCCTGCACATCGATATCGTCACTTTGATTAATACCAAGGACAATTTTTAATCCATCCGCAGCATTCTTTAAATTATTTTCCATCTGCAGAAGGACCGGTCTTATATTTTCAACCTGAACTTCCGCCTGAAGCATATCAAATTCTGAAACAAGTCCTTGTTTATACAGTGCCTTAACGTTATCAAGATTATCCATAGCATTATCAAAACTTTGTTTGGTTATCTCATATACTTTTTTGGAAAGTAAAACTCCATAGAAAGTTTTCTGTACAGATAACACTGTTTTAGAAACAGTGCTATTTAGATCTGCTTTGGCAAGTTCATAATAAATTTTAGATGCTCCGATTCCTTTAAATACTGCCGAGCTGAATAAAGTCTGTGTTAGTGTTATTCCGGTTGAAAAATTATTTGATTGAGAGAATGATTGTAAAATGTTATTCATTGGTCTGAACTTACTATTATCACGCGGAATAACATTTTCATCGAAAAGAATAGAATATGTTGCATTGGTTAACAACGCCTGAAAATCCGGAAACAACATCATAGGCTTTTTAATAAAATGGGAGAAACTACCGGATAAATCAAGGCTTGGTAACGCATATCCAAATGCTTCATCAACTGCTGCTTCAGCTTTTTTAACATTCATTATTGATATTGATATATCGCGGTTGTTCTGCAAAGCAATGGTAATGGCTTCGTTGATGTTTAAAACTTTTTGCTGTGCCGAAGTATCCCGACAAGGAACAGATATAAAAAGAAAAAAAATCAAAAAAGTGAAATAAAAAGGGGAGTATTTAGTTTTCATCAATTTCTCTAATATGAACTAGCAAATATTTGTATTTAATAAAGGTTTATTTCTGAAAGTAAGATTTTTTAAGTAAAGGAAAATTTACTGAGTAAAATTAAGTAAATATCACAAAATATTTATTTTAAAATTTGATGAATGGTAGCTTGTGTGAAGAAAATCAATGTTACACAATTAGCAAACATAAAAATATTGTGATTGTTAAAAAAAATATCCTGACCTGTGCGGTTGTAGATTATCTAAAAGGTTTTAGAAAATGTCGTAAAACAATATCATTTTAATTAAATTTGTATAAACAAACTAAAATCGATATGGATCAATACACAACCGAAAAATTGAAATCAATTGTAGGAGCGCAAAACTTCTTCGATTCTAAAGAAGATAAACTTGTTTATTCTTATGACGGTACACCTGTTTACAGACATCTGCCGGAAGCAGTTATATTTCCTGAAGATGCAGAGCAGATATCAAAAATTCTAAAACTTGCAAATCAGGAAAAGTTTAATGTTGTACCTCGGGGTGCAGGTACAGGTTTAAGCGGCGGATCAATACCGGTTGATAACTCCGTTGTTATTGTTATGACAAAATGGAATCGTGTTTTGGAAATTGATACCAGTAATTTGACTGCTTGGGTTGAACCCGGAGTTGTTACTGGTCATCTTCAAAATCAAGTTGAAAAAATTGGTTTATTTTATCCTCCCGATCCGGGCAGTTTAACTGTTTGTACGATTGGCGGTAATGTTGCAAGTAATGCTGGCGGATTAAGAGGACTTAAATATGGTGTTACAAAAAATTATGTGCTTGGTGTTGAAATGATTCTTCCGAATGGCGAATTGTTAAAATCCGGCGGGAAAAATATGAAAGATGCTGCCGGATATAATCTGAAAGATTTTATTATCGGCAGTGAAGGCACACTTGGAATTATTACTAAAGTATTGGTGAAGTTATTACCAAAACCAACTAAGTCAATAACCTTACTGATATTTTTTAATAAACTTATTGATGCAGGAAAAGCTGTTTCAGATATTATTGCTGCTCACATTGTTCCATCGATGATGGAATTTTTAGATAACACAACAATTAATTGTGTGGAAGATTATACTCACATTGGTTTACCGAGAAAAAGCGAAGCCATACTGCTAATTGAAGTTGATGGTCGTGATTCGGAGGTGCAGGAAGATGCTGAAATAATCAGAAAGATTGCTGTTAAAAATAACGCATCTGCTCTTAAAGCTGCGAGTGATAAAGCAGAAGCAGAAAATCTTAAGACTGCGAGAAGAAGTGCTTTTAGTGCATTAGCTCGTAAAATGCCCACTACTATTCTGGAAGATGCAACTGTGCCGAGAAGTGAGCTTCCGGTTATGATTGAAAAAGTAACCAAAGCAGCAAAAATGTTCGATGTAATGATTGGTAATTTTGGACACGCAGGTGACGGTAATCTGCATCCAACCTGTCTTACCGATGAAAGAGACAGCAAAGCACTTGAGAAAGCTCATAAAGCTTTTGAATATATTTTTAATGAAGCAATTAAATTGGGCGGTACAATTACCGGTGAGCATGGAACTGGTTTATCTAAAAAACAATTTTTGGAATCAGTTGCCGGACCTGCTGGTGTTGACATGATGAAGAGAATTAAATGTGCGATTGATCCTAATAATATTCTTAATCCTGAAAAGATTTTTACCATCTCACCTAAATGTGAGGGCTACTTACCACTTAAACGTGAACAGATAAAAAACTTAAATGCATAATCAAACCCAATATAAAGATCTGTTAAAAGTCTTACCTCACGATGATATACTTCAGCAATGTATTCATTGCGGATTGTGTTTAGCTGTCTGCCCGACTTATGATATTACAAAAATTGAACGTTCTTCTCCCCGGGGAAGAATAGCAATGATAAAGTCAGTTGCAAGAAGTGAAACAGAATTAAGTGATAGGTTTGCCGAGGAAATGAATTTCTGCCTTGATTGTCTTGCGTGTGAAACTGCATGCCCTGCCGGGGTTCAATATGGCAGAATGGTTGAGACTGCACGGGTTGTTGTAGATGAAGCAGGCTTCGGTACTTCAAAGATAAAGCGGGCTGTTAAGAGATTTTCACTCAGAAGATTTGTTGCTTCAAAAAATGGATTAAAATTTATATCGAGATTGTTAAGATTTTATCAAAAAGCCGGATTACAAAAATTTGTAAGAGCAACTGGTATCTTAAAAATATTTTCTAAAAATCTTACTGAGATTGAAGCATTGTCTCCGGCAATATCTGAAAAATTTTCTGATAAACAGATTAAAGAGATTGAATTACCTGAAGGTGAGGTAAAATATAAAACTGCATTTCATTTTGGCTGTCTGATGAATACAATGTTTGCAGATATTAATATTGATACTATTGATGTTCTGAAAGAATGCGGTTGTAAAATAATAACACCTAAGGATCAAGTTTGCTGCGGATCGCTTATGGGGCATAATGGTGATCTGGATTTTGCTTTGAAGCTTGCAAGAAAAAATATTGATGTATTTGAAAAACATGAATATGATTATCTGATTTCAAACTCCGCAGGGTGTGGAGCCTTTATGAAAGATTATGCCTATTTGTTAGAAGATGATCCTTTGTATGCTGATAAAGCTAAAAGGTTTGCAGCTAAAGTTAAAGACATAACTGAGTTTATTTTTGAACAAAAACCTGAGATGAAATTTATTTCTGAGCAAACACCTGAATCAGTAACCTATCACGATGCTTGTCATTTGGTTCATGCTCAAAAAGTATATTCGCAACCAAGGGAAGTTATTAAATCTTTGCCGGGGGTAAAATACACTGAGCTTGAGGAAGCAAGCTGGTGCTGCGGCAGTGCCGGTATTTATAATGTAGTTAGATACGAAGATTCATTGATTCAATTGAAACGCAAGATGAATAATATTAAAAATACAAATGCAAAAGTTGTGTTAACAGGAAATCCGGGTTGTATGGGGCAGATAAAACACGGCACTAAAAAATTTAATGTTGATGTTGAGGTGCTGCATCCTGTTACTTTGATTAAAAAACTGTTAAAGAACAATCAGAAATAATTGATCTTTGTAGTGCTACAATATCTTTTCGTCCCAAATCAAATGTTCAAAAGTTTCTCTGCTTCTTATTACTGATAAGTTAGTTCCATTAACCAAAATTTCAGCCGGACGGCGGCGCGCATTGTAATTTGAACTCATAACCATTCCATAAGCACCTGCAGACATTATCGCAAGCAGCTCACCGGACTTGGTTTCAGATATTTCTCTATCACGGGCAATGTAATCTCCTGATTCACAAACCGGACCGACAACATCAACAATTTTTTCTTTTCTGTCTTCAAATAACTGAACCGGCTGAACATGATGATAGGCTTGATAAATAGAAGGTCTGAGAAGATCGTTCATAGCTGCATCAATAATAACAAAATTCTTATCACCATTTTTTTTATTATAAAGCACTTCAGTTACAAGTATTCCGCCGTTTGCAGTTAAATATCTGCCGGGTTCAAAAAATATCTGACAGTTAAGTTTTTTAAAAAGAGGAATCGTTTTCTCGGCAAACTCATTAATTGTAAATGATTGCTCATTATTATAAGTAACTCCTATTCCGCCGCCAACATCAAAATGCTCTAGTTTTAAACCGTCTTTTTCAATTTCAAAATAAAGTTCTGAAAGTTTTTGAACTGCTTCACAAAAAGGGACTATCGAAGTAATTTGTGAACCGATGTGCATATCGATTCCGGTGAATTTAATGTTTCTGAATTCTTTCCTGTGCTTATAGATATTTAATGCAGACTTTGAATCAACTCCAAATTTGTTTGTTGATAATCCGGTAGATATATAAGGATGAGTTTTTGCATCAACATCCGGATTAACCCGAATTGCAACCGAAGCAGTTTTATTCAACTCACCTGCAATTTTATTTATTAGCTCAATTTCTTCCTCTGATTCAGCTTTTATCATCAGAACATTTTTTTCTATACCAATCTTAATTTCATTTTTTGTTTTACCAACACTTGTTAAAATTATATTGGATGGATGAATACCGGTTTTTAATGCACGATAAAGCTCGCCTTCAGAATTTGCGTCAATGCCGCTGCCAAGCTTTGCAAAAGTATTTATAATACTCAGATTATAATTTGCCTTCATCGCATAAAATATTTTATGATTTAAGCTGCTGAATGCGCTCGCGAAATTATTATATTGTTTTATGAAGTGATTTTTGCTGTAAATGTAAAGCGGGGTTCCAAATTCACCGGTTATTTTATCAACGCTTACATCTTCAATAAAGAGTTTATTGTTTTTGTACTTTATAAATTCTGTTTCTAAGTGATGCATAGTAATTATTTTTCTTTGTTTGTTCAAAGTAACAGTTAAGTAATAATTCTCATTAGTCAGTCTGAGCGGAGTCGAAGACTGATTTTGCTCTTGTCACTTTTCGACTTCGCTCAAAGTGACAGTGGATTAATAATTTTCAACTAGTCAGTCTGAGCTAAGTCGAAGACTGATTTTGTTCTGGTCACTTTTCGACTTCGCTCAAAGTGACAGAGAATTTTCAATTTCCAATTAGTCAGTCTGAGCGGAGTCGAAGACTGATTTTGTTCTAGTCACTTTTCGACTTTGCTCAAAGTGACATTGGATTAACAATTTCCAATTAGTCAGGCTTAGCTAAGTCGAAGACTGATTTTGCTCTTGTCACTTTTCGACTTCGCTCAAAGTGACATTGGATTAACAATTTTCAATTAGTCTGTCTGAGCGGAGTCGAAGACTGAAAGTTTTAATTATATAAATAATACTTTTCAGAAAGCTTTCTAAAATTATCAATGTCTTTGTTTAAGTAGGGGAGTATATCTTCAACCTTTAATCTTTGCATAAAAAGCTCACGTATCTTACTTGTTCCCAAAACTTTATCGAACATATCAAAACGACCTTCATTTTCAGCAATAATATTTCTTCCATACAACTCGCTTATTGCCTGTGCAAAATAAAATTGTGCGTTTGTTAAATTGATTCTTTTATAATCAGTAATATAGATCTCAACTCCGTTAAGCATTTTATCTTTTCCAAAACCGTAATAAGGTTTATAAGAAATTGGTCTGAATATTACTCCATCCAGATTATAGGAATTCATTTTATTTGCAAGCTCTTCAGATTTAATCCACTCTGTTGCAAAGGTCTGAAACGGTAATGTATATCCGACACCAATTGATAATACACCTCTAAGTTCGCCAAGAATTCCGGATGCAGCATAATAAAAAGGAGAGTATCTATGAGGAATATGCGGTGAAGTCAGAACCCAGGGCAAACCTGTCTGTTCAAAATACATATCACGTGTCCAGCCTTCCATCGGAATAACAGTTAAATTACATTTAACTTTATTTTGAAGCATTCCTTCCTCATTTAATAATTTAGCTAACTCACCTACAGTTAATCCGTGCACATAAGGAATTGCAAACTGACTGACAAATGAAAAATAACCATCTTCAACGATGTTGCCTTCAATTCTGCTTCCTCCAAGCGGATTCGGACGATCAAGTATAACAACATCTTTATTATTTTCGGCTGCAGCCTCCATTACCAAGCCCATTGTGCTGATATATGTGTAAGAACGGCTTCCGATATCCTGAATATCAAACACAATAACATCAATATCCTTCAGCATTTCTGTGCTAGGTTTTCGCGTTTTTCCATATAAAGAATAAACCGGCAGCTTTGTTGTTTCATCAATATAAAAATCTACATGCTCACCGGCTGTATAATTCCCACGAACTCCGTGCTCAGGTCCATAAAGTGCTGTTAAGTTTACACCTTCAGCTTCAAATAAAATATCAATTGTTGATTTAAGTTTTCTATCAACTCCGGTTGGATTTGTTACCAATCCGACTCTTTTACCTTTAAGTAAATCAAAATTTCTTTCACGCAAGATTTCAATACCGGTTTTAACTATTACTTTTTTATCACAGCAATTTTGTGTTAGTTCTGATTCAACCATTTTCAGAAAAGAACCATCTTCAAAATATTTGTAAAGATCTTTACCTGGACAAAGTGTTTCAGTGTAATCTTTATGAGTCCTTATATCTTTTAAGTCAACATTAAATCTTTGTTTAAGAAAAGCAGTTAATTTTGAAAGAGAGTTCAGCTGTTCTCTGTTTATTTTTTGCTCTTCATAATTTCCAACTACACAGATCAATACATGTCCGTTAACATCATAATCTGTATTTGTATCTCCCGGAACATTTACCGGTCGGGCTTCATAAATTTTTCCCTTAAGGTCAATCATAAAATGATAAGGATTATCAGCCCATTTTTTTTCTCTTCTGCTCCAACTTTGAAGATTACGGAGATAGCTAATCATATCCTTATCTTCTGCAAAATATTCACCACCGTGATGAATAGTAATTTTATTTATTTGATGTTGAGGAACACTTCTATCAAAAGGTATCCATCCCCAATCATTTCTTTTAATTACTTTTAAATCACCAGGATATTCAAGCTCAGAAATATTAACTATTGAAATTTGCTGAGACCCGGAACATCCGGAAAATAAAAAGCCCAAAATAATTAATAATAATGCCAGAGATTCTTTCATAATATTTTAGCTATCATTTAGTTAAATGAATAATCGTTGTTTTTTGTAACTATAAATAATTATTCAACACTCAAAATTAACATTAAAGAATTGCTGGTTCAATAAAATTTAATTTTATCCCGAAAGTATTTTTCGATATTTTGCAAAAGGATTAAGAAAGTTTTTTATGATCTTTAATAGACAAATTAATCAATACCAATTTTAACGGCTATTTATGGAGCATTACGGATTTTGGTCACTTCTTCCGCCTTTACTTGCAATTATCTTTGCAATTAAAACCCGTCAGGTATTTGTTTCTCTATTATTCGGTATTTGGCTTGGATGGATTATCCTCAGTGGAGGAAATTTAATTTCGGGCACAACCGCTACTATACAAGCATTGGTAAATGTTTTTGCCGAGCCAAGCAATACAAGAACTATAATGTTTAGCTGTCTTGTTGGTGCACTGATTGCATTCATTCAAAGATCCGGTGGTGTTGCAGGCTTTGTTAATCTGATAAACAGACTGCTTACATATCTTGAAAATAAAAAAATCGGTAAGAGCAGAAAAATTGTTCAGCTTTTAGCCTGGGCAACCGGAACTGCAATTTTTGTTGAATCCAGTATAAACACTTTAACAGTAGGTACTGTATTCAGACCGGTTTTTGACCGATTAAAAATTCCAAGAGAAAAACTTGCATACATAGGTGATTCTATTTCAGCACCAACTTGTATTCTTATTCCTCTTAATGCCTGGGGAGCTTATATTATGGGACTGATAGCCGCACAAGGATTTAGCAATCCGCTAACAATTTTGGTATATGCATTCCCGGTTAATTTTTATCCAATGTTTGCTATGGCTATGGTTCTTTTTGTAATATTATCCGGAAAAGATTTTGGACCAATGAAAAAAGCTGAAGAAAGAGCAATTAAAGAAGGAAAAGTAATTCGTGATGGAGCTGTGCCGCTTATCTCTGCTGATGTTGTTTCGCTGGAGAAAAAGGAAAATGTTACAGCCAGAGCAATTAATATGATCATTCCAATTGCTGTAATGGTTGGAATGATGCCGCTTATGCTTCTTTATACAGGTTGGGGTGAAGTTGAAAATATTTCTCAATATCCTTGGTATGAACAGATATTTTTTGCAATCGGAAAGGGTTCAGGCTCAACTGCGGTTTTATATTCTGTTCTTACTTCAATTATTGTTTCAAGTATTCTCTATATATCACAAAAAATATTCAGTTTTTCTGAAACGATAGATTTGATATTTAAAGGAATCAGCGGATTGATTCCGCTCGCTTTACTTATGATGCTTGCTTTCGCAATAGGAACTGTATGCAAAGAATTGGGTACCGGCTATTATACAGCAGAATTATCAAAGCAATGGCTATCTCCAAACTTTGTTCCGATTATAGTGTTTTTAGTTGCTTGTTTTATTGCATTTTCAACAGGAACATCATGGGGAACATTTGCAATTATGATCCCTATTGGAATTCCAATGGCACAGGCTCTTGATGCTAATTTATACTTAACAGTTGCTGCTGCTCTTGGCGGCGGAGTATTCGGTGATCACTGTTCACCGATTTCTGATACTACGATTATTTCTTCAATGGCATCAGCAAGCGATCATATTGATCATGTTAAAACGCAATTACCTTATGCAATAACAGCAGCAGTGATTACAGGTTTGTTATATCTGATACTTGGATTCATTTTTCATTAAAATATTAATTTTATACAAAGAAAATTTTTAGGTGGTGATTTGAAATATTTAATAGGATTAGACGGCGGAGGAACAAAAACAAAATGTATTCTTACCGATATAAATTTTAATCCTGTCTTTGAAACTGTTGGTTCAGCTTCTAACTTTCTTGTTATAGGTACGCAGACAGTTTCTGATACAATATTTAGTTTGATTAGTGAATGTATATCAACAGTAAAAATATCTATTGAAGATATTGAAGCAATTGTTCTTGGTACAACCGGCGGCGGAAGAAGAAGTGATGCAGAATTATTGGAAAAGCAGATCTTTGCAGATGCAAAAAACAAGTCCATTCCAATCAATAAATTCAAAGTTGAAAGCGATGCACGAATTGCATTGGAAGGTGCTTTTACAGGTAAGTCAGGCAGTATTCTAATTGCGGGTACAGGGTCAATAATGTTTGGTAAAGATGAAAAAGGTGAAATTCATCGTGTTGGTGGATTCGGAAGATTTATCGGTGATGAAGGCAGCGGTTATCGTATTGGAAGAAAGGGGCTAAATGCTGCAGCCAGATATTTTGACGGAAGAGCAAAGTCAACAAAAATTGCTGAACTGCTCAGACTTGAATTTTCTATTTCAACTTCTGAGGAATTAATTACAGAAGTATATCGGAATAATTTTAACATCGCATCAGCAGCACCTATTGTTTTTGATGCAGCAGATACTGGTGATAAAACCGCACAAAGAATTCTTGAAAACGAAGCTGACGAGCTTTTGCTTCATATCAATGCAATGAAAGAAAAATTAAAAGTTGATTTTCTGAAAGTATCACTGATAGGAAGTATATTAACTAAACCAAATTATTTTTCATACTTGTTTAATGAAAAAGTAATCAGACGTTTTAATGATGTAAAAATAATGGAAGCAGAACATTCACCTGAATTTGGTGCTGCTTTAATGGCTAAACAATTATAAACCCGTAGTTGTGGAAGATTCTTTTTAGGAATAAAAAAGCAGTCTTTAATTATCAGTTTGAAATACCTAAAGATTCGAACGCAATAACAATTAATGTGGAGTTTAAATGTCGGATAAAAAAGTTACATATAGAAATCCATGGTCATGGGTTCCTTCTTTATATTTTACTCAAGGTATCCCTTATGTAATGGTAATGTCTGTATCGGTAATGATGTATAAAAATCTTGGAGTATCCAACACTAACATTGCATTTTTTACAAGTCTTCTATACTTCCCATGGTTTTTAAAGTTTGCATGGGGTCCATTTATCGATATGTTTAAAACAAAAAGATTTTGGACTGTATCAATGCAATTGTTAGTCGGCGTTGCATTATTTGGAATTGCTTTTAGCGTGCCAACTACAATTTATTGGCAGCTTACTTTAATTGTTTTTGCTATAATGGCTTTTGCATCTGCAACTCATGATATAGCTGCTGATGGATTTTATATGTTAAGTCTTGAGCAGTCGCAACAAGCAGCTTTTGTTGGTGTTCGTTCAACCTTTTATCGAGTTGCTACAATTGTTGGCTCTGGTCTTCTGGTTGTAATAGCTGGTGAATTGGCTCCATCAATGGGTTTTAAAGGTGCATGGTCTGTTGTGTTTATGATAACAGGAGCATTGTTTATCTTGCTTTTTTTATATCATAGATTCATTTTACCATTTCCTGTTGAAGATAAAGGAACGCTTAAAGGTAAAAAATTAAGCAGCTCGCAAATCTGGATGCTTGCAGGCGGATTTGCTCTTTTTGCAATTACAGTTTATCTGGTGTTTTTGTTAATAAGTTTTATCCTTTCATTTTTTGGAATCTTATCACCATGGGATACAATTATTTCCACAATCCTGCTTGTTATTATTCTGGTGATTGTTTTCAGAACTAATGTTGCAGCATTTATTGATAAATATGAAAAGGCCGAAACAAAAAACGAAGCAATGCTTCCGTTCATAGAGTTTCTGAAAGCATTTGTAATTTTCATGCAGAAAAAAGATATCTGGAACATCCTTGGATTCCTTTTGTTCTTCAGATTCGCAGAAGCTCAGTTAGTTAAGCTGGTCCAGCCGTTTTTACTTGATCCGAGAGAAATTGGCGGCTTAGGATTATCAACCTCGGAAGTTGGAATTGTTTATGGCACTGTTGGAATAATTGCTTTAACTGCTGGCGGATTGATCGGCGGTTATGTGATTTCCAGACAGGGATTAAAATGGTGGCTCTGGCCAATGGTAATTATTATGCACACACCGGATTTGGCTTTTGTGTATCTCTCACATGTTCAGCCAACTGATTTTATATTAATCAATGCTGCAGTTGCATTGGAACAATTCGGCTATGGATTTGGATTCACTGCTTATATGATGTATATGATTATGATTTCACAAGGCGAACATAAAACTGCACATTATGCAATATGCACTGGTATTATGGCGCTTGGAATGATGCTGCCCGGGATGTTCTCCGGTGCATTACAGGAGCAAATTGGTTATCCAAGATTTTTTGAATGGGTTCTGATTTCTACAATTCCCGGATTTATTGTAGCAGCTCTTGTTAAAATTGATCCTGAGTTTGGGAAGAAAAAGAAAGAGCCTAAAGAGGCTTAGATTTTAACTTAGTTTATGTTAAAAATTATTTTTAATAAAGGGAGAGAAAGATATGAGGAATTTTATATCTGTATTTTTATTCATTACAGTTCTTTCATCTGGAATTTCAGCACAGCAAATGAACATCAATAATCCATTTTTTACTGAATATACAACACCGTTTCAAACTCCGCCGTTTGATAAAATTAAAAACGAACATTATCTGCCGGCGTTTTATGAAGGCATAAAAATAAAGCGGGCAGAGATTGATGCGGTAATAAATAATCCTGATAAACCTACTTTTGATAATACTATCGCAGCAATTGAGAAAAGCGGTGAACTGCTAAAAAAAGTTTCGCGTGTATTTTCTAATATAAGCGGTTCAAACGGAGATGATGAAACTCAGAAAATCGCAGAGACAATTACTCCCGAATTATCAAAACTAAATAATGATATCTTCCTAAATGAAAAACTTTATCATCGTATTAAATCTATTAACGATGAAAAAGATAAATTAAATCTTACTGCTGAACAGCTTAAAGTTCTTGATAATTATTATACAGATTTTGTTCGTAATGGAATCGGACTTGATGAAGATAAAAAAGCGAGACTTAAAAAAATAAATGAAGAACTAAGTATGCTTAGTCTTAAATTTGGTGATAATCTCCGTAAAGAAACAAACTCAATTGCTCTGGTTGTTGATAATAAAGAAGATTTAATCGGATTGCCTGATGCTGCGATTCAGGGTGCTCAGGAACTTGCTGAGTTAAACGGGCTTAACGGTAAGTGGGCGTTTAATCTTCAAAGGACGAGTTTTACACCATTTCTTCAGTATTCGGAAAAAAGAAATCTGAGAGAAAAGATTTACAAAGCTTATCTGATGCGCGGTAATAACAACAATGAATTTGATAATAAAGAAATCATTAAAAAGATTATTGCACTTCGTATTGAAAAATCTAATATGCTTGGCTACAAAACTTTTGCAGATTTTAAACTTGAAAAGAACATGGCAAAAAACACAGAAACAGTTAATAAATTTTTAGCTGATCTTTGGATGCCTGCATTAAAAAAATCAAAAGAAGAAGCAGCCGAGATGCAGAAACTAATTGATGCTGAAGGAGGTAATTTCAAATTAGCAGGCTGGGACTGGTGGTATTACGCCGAGAAAGTTAAAATAGAAAAATATGCACTTGATGAAGAAATGCTTAGACCTTATTTCAAAATGGAAAATGTAAGACAGGGTGCTTTTGATGTTGCCGCCAAATTATATGGAATACAATTTATTAAGCGGGACGATATCCCTGTTTATCAGCCTGATGTAGATGTGTTTGAAGTTAAAGAAGCAGACGGAACTCATATAGGAATTTTATATACAGATTATTTTCCACGAAGCGGTAAGCGTGCCGGCGCATGGATGAGTGGTTTTCGTGGTCAGTCAAATATGGATGGTGAGTTCATTACTCCGCTTATTGTTAATGTAGGGAACTTTTCTAAACCTACTAAAGATAAACCGGCTTTACTTAGTTTTGATGAAGTCAATACATTATTCCATGAATTTGGGCATGGATTAAACGGATTATTTACCAAATCAGTTTACCCCGGTGCACAGCGTTCTTCTGTTGATTTTGTTGAATTGCCATCACAAATTATGGAAAACTGGGCTTCTCATCCTGAAGTGTTAAAGATGTATGCAAAGCATTATCAGACAGGTGAACCAATTCCAGATGACTTAATTCAGAAGATTGTAAACTCACAATATTTTAATAAGGGATTTGAAACATTAGAGTATCTCGCAGCTTCTATTCTTGATATGGATTGGCATACAATTACTAATGCTAATGTAATTGATGTGGAAAAATTTGAAGAAGAAAGTTTAAGCAGAATGGGATTGATTCCTGAAATTGCCTCCCGTTATCAAAGCACAAATTTCAATCATATATTTGGCGGTGATGGTTATTCAGCCGGATATTATGGTTATAGATGGTCCGGAGTTTTGGATAGCGATGCGTTTGAAGCATTTTTGGAGAACGGTTTATTTGATCGCACTACAGCTGAAAAATTCCGCAGAAATATCCTCGAAAAAAGCGGAAGTGATGATCCAATGGTTTTATATATTAAATTCAGAGGACGTGAGCCGAAACCCGATGCACTTATTAAAAAATTAGGGTTAAACTAATTTGAAAATAAAATAGTCTTTGCATAAAAATTAAACTTTATGCAAAGACTATAAAAATAACCAAGCAGAGTAAATCTACTGAAGTTTATAAAAACTGTTATCAAGAATTTTTTCTATACCAGTGCTTCCAACAGAATTTAAATATCTTTTTGCTCTTATAAATCCGCTTTTTCTATAATCACTATAGTAGGGTTTTGAGGGATTAAAACTGTTAATTCTTACTCTGCCGGCATCGTGAATAAAATCACCATCACCTATATAAATTGCAACGTGGGTTATTCTTTCTTTTCTTTCAGGTGTTGCTTTGAAACCGAAAAATAATAGATCTCCGGCTTGCAAATTTTCCCATCCATTTTCTGTATTTACCAATTCACCCGAATTAACCTGTTGAGAAGCATCGCGGTTAAGAACAATACCATTTAAAAAGAAAACTGTTTTTGTAAAGCCGCTGCAATCCATTCCCTTAGATGAGGTTCCGCCCCATAAATAAGGTGTTCCCATAAAACGATATGCTGTATTAAGAATTTCTTCTGATTTTGGATTAAGTGAATTATACCAATCGTTAAATAATTTTGCTTCATCTTTTTTGATGTAACCGGTTCTTTTATCAGGAAATTCAACTTTGAAATAACCGTGTTCTTCACCCAAAGATTTTAAAATATTACCGGCAACTAAATCAGATACTGCTTGAGATTTGTCATCAGGCAGTGAGTAACATAATCCGTAATTTTCTAAATAAATAATTTTATCAGAAGTAAGCCAGTTATTAAACTCGGCTTTATTCATAAATTGCACGCCATCATTATCTAGCCAGGAGATATAGCCATCAGGTGTTTGAACAAGATAATATCCATCTTGTCCTTTTTTTAAGATTTTAACCGGAGTTCCCAGAATTGATTGCGTAACTAATTCAGCAGGATGATCCGGATTAGAGCGGAAATTAGCAACTGATAGATTTATAACTCCATAAATATTTCCGTTAAGCTTTTCAGATGGAAGAACTTCAATCTGATCTATGAACTTTACATCAGCATCTTTTAGTTTTTTATCTAACTCAGTTTTAGCTTCGGGCAGATTTGTTTCCCCCTTAACGATTATTTTTTTTCCATCGTTAATGACTTCAACATTAAACAAAGCCACTCTTTTATCCGGTGCAAATTTTTCTTTTATGTTTTGAATAATATTATTCAGATTTTCCATTTGGTTTTGTGCCTGAGTGTTTAGAAAAAAAGTTATTAGAACGAAAATTGTTAAAATAAACTTCATAATAGTCCCTGATAATTATTTGTATTCAACTTTCATATTGTAATCCCACTGATCAAAATAAAGATTTCCGCCGCGCCATTCCAGTTCACCGCGTTGAAAATCAACTGTTTCACTTCTTGGGAATATTTTTTCAGGAAACAAAGGTCTTGAGTAATCATCATTTACAATAAGATGATAAGCATCAATGTTTCCAAGAAAGAAATATTTTTCCTCTTCATTATCCGAATCAACTAAACCAAAAGACTGATCAACAGGAACCCATCCATATCCTTCCAGATAAATTTCGCACCAGTCATGCAGATTTATTTCTCCGGGATGGAGCATCCATCCGCTTTGCCATTTTGCAGGAATGCCGTTGTTTCTGCATAGAGTCATAAACAGAAGTGTTTTAATTCCACAATCACCATGACCTGTAGTAATGCAATAATCAGAAATATTTTCAAGAGTTGAATATTCTCTTGCACCTGCCCAGGGAATATTTGCTGATATCCATGTAAAGATATTTTTAGCAATTAAATAAGGATTAGTTTCATCGCCTGCAATACTTTCAGATAGATTTTTTATTTTATCAGTAAATACTATATGAGGCGGTCTTTCAGCAGTGTAAGTTTTATATAACCCTGAATTTTTATTATATGGTTTTATTAAGTCAGGTTGAATAAAATTGATTTCATTATAACTTGTAACTTCAAGAACCATATTAAAAATAGTCGGCTGGTCTTTTATTGCAGGCTTTTGAAGATAAAGTGTTCTTTGCGGATTATCATTAGAAGCAACAACATATTCATCTGTGTTTACTGCAAGTAATTTAATATCAATTTGTCTTTGATGACCTTCACGGGGAAACGGCAGCCAGCATTTTACAATTTCTCCATCAGGCACTGCATTAGCATCAACCGTTACTGTGTAATCTAATTTGAATGTTTCAGGTTTTACCAGCCTTTCGTAACTGTTTGCAGATTCATCAAGTATTATTGGAATATGTTTTTCAAGAAATACATCCTTAGGTTCTTTCTTAAATCCATCAACAGAGATTTTTTGTTTCTTTGCTTCTTTATTAATCCTGAAAAGATTTGGTGCTGATCTTGAGAAGTACCACTTTTTACCATCAATAATTTTATACTCTAATGAGCCATCATTTTCCCATTTGGCAAGATCCTTTTCTTTAACATCAGGATAATATTTATTGATGTATTTTAAAACATCATCTGATGTTTTATTAAAATCTATTTTTATCCTCTTAAGCCTTTCTTTTTCAAATAAAAGATCAAGCTTTTCTTCGGAAGTAATTGCTGTTGATTTAACTTTGACGTCAATCAATTCCGCTGCTTTAGAGAATTCACCTGAATTTATCAGTTCATTTACGTCAGTAAATTTTGTTTGGGCTGCATTCATAGATGTTAATAAGAGAATCAAAAAAAATAATTTCATCATCACTCCTTCTTTTCAGATTCTTTTAAAATTATTCTGAAATTGATCAAATACTTTAAAGTTTGCAATCAACAAAAGAATTACGGTATAAAAATAACGAAGCTTTATACAATATTCATCAAAGTTTATTTATTTTTGCTTTGCCTAATATCAGGAATGGAGACTCTATGAAAACTTCAGAACGTTTGCTTTCTCTCGATGTGTTCAGGGGAATAACAATAATGGGAATGATACTTGTAAACAATCCCGGTACCTGGAGCGCTGTTTATCCGCCTTTACTGCATGCAAAGTGGCATGGCTGTACACCAACTGATCTTATATTTCCATTTTTTTTATTTATTGTCGGTGTTGCTGTTTCATATTCTTTAAGTAAAAGAAAAGCTTCAGGCGGAAGTAAGAAGAGTCTTTATCTTAATATTTTGAGAAGGTCTGTAATTCTTTTTGCATTGGGAATTATTCTAGCCGGTTTTCCGTTTGGATTATTATTCGGACACGAGTTTTCCTGGAGTACCATCCGTATCCCTGGAGTTCTTCAAAGAATTTCGATTGTTTATTTAGTATCTGCAGTTCTGTTTCTTTCAACAAGTACTAAGTTTCAATATTGGTTTACAGCAATTATACTTGTGCTTTATTGTGCATTAATGAGTTTAATTCCTGTTCCCGGGGTTGGATATGCAAATTATGAGCCTACAACAAATCTCGCAGCTTGGCTGGATTATAGTTTGTTGAAAAATCATCTTTGGTCTGGATCAAAAGTATGGGACCCTGAAGGAATACTTTCTACTCTTCCTGCAATAGGCTCTGCAATGCTTGGAATTTTTACTGGTAATTTACTTAGGAGCGATAAAGATCAAACAACTAAAACTGTGTGGCTTTATACTTGGGGAGTTATTCTGATGGCTGCTGGATGGGTTTGGGATGGTTGGTTCCCAATCAATAAAAATATCTGGACAAGCTCTTATGTATTATATACCGGCGGACTTGCATTACTCTTTTTAGGTTTTTGTTATTGGTTTATTGATGTAAAGAAAAAAACCTGGTGGATAAAACCTTTTCATGTTTATGGAATGAATGCTATAACTGTTTTCTTTCTCTCCGGTATTGTCGGAAGAATTATGTATATGGTAAAATGGACTGGAGAAGATGGGAATGTGGTTACGGTAAAAAGTTATTTATTTGACACCTTCTTTCTTTCATGGCTTGAGCCGATTAATGCTTCACTTGCCTGGGCAATTTTTTACATACTTGTCTGGTTAGGACTGATGTGGATACTTTATGCAAAAAAAATATTTATTAAAGTTTAACAATATTTTAATAGTGATTTAATGTCAGTAACCTGTGGTTAAATGCAGGTTACTGATAAAATTATTCATACACTTCGTAAAAAACATTTTTATAATAGAACTTTACATTTTGACCTATTGCAAGGTATTGTGCTGTCTGTGGTTCTTTACTCAGTAATTTAAAATACTCATCAGAATTGAACTGAATCTTTTGGAGATTTATAACTTCTCGCTTTTGAAGCTCACTATCTATCCAATATTTATCCTGTTGATAAAATGCTCTGCCGGAAACATTTCTTACCTGCTTAGTTAAGTTCTGATTTTGTCCTTTTGAATTTGTATAGAACATCCTATCACTACCTTGCTGAGTTTGGCTAAAGTTTGCAGCAGTATTTAATTCCTGAAGTTCTTTGCTAACCTCGATACTGCTTCTTCCGGTAGTTTCATTCATTCTGTAATAGTCATTTTGATTAGACTTTTTCAACTCTGGTCTCTGAGGCAGGGTTTGAAGACCTTCAACGAGTCTTCCGTTACGAACTCTTATCTCTTCATCTTCCATAATCAGATAACTGGTATAAGGTGTAATAATACCGTGTGCTCTTGCAAGATCGGTTATTTCATCAACCAGTTCTTTGTTTTCACCATTTAACCTGATTAAATCAAGTAAATGACCTATTCGGCGGGACGCCCATAGAGTGGGAATAAAACTATATTCTTCATTTGATTTTGTGAACTTATCTTCCAGAGTAAATTGTTTCTCTTTCCCTCTTAACTTTCCATTTAGAACAACTTTTGTTTTTCCATTTCCCTTATATCTTCCAAATACAAGAAGATTTGCACCTTTAAAAAGATCCGGTAAATCATTCGGATAAGTCTGATATACTTCAATGTTTCCGAAGTCCAGTTTAATACTGCTTAAAACAGGTGATTGAATTTTGTCATAAAAGTTTGAAACTTTTATCTCAATATCTTCATCATCGCTTACATAGGTTCTCCATGCTTTGGTTGCTTCTGTAAGCTTATCAAGAATATGGGTGTTCACATCATTTCCGACGCCAAAGGTAAAAATCCGGGATTGTTTTTTGTTCAGGTTTAAAATCTTCTTTACAAGTTTATCATCATTCATTTCACCAATTGTTGGTCTTCCATCAGTAATAAACACTATAAAATGCGGGCGGTCTGATTCAGTGTAATTTTTAAAAGCTAAGCTAAATGCTTCTTCGATATTTGTTCCGCCGACAGCTTTTAAATCATCAATAAATATTTTTGCTTCATTGGTATTATCTTTATCAGCAATTCTTGGATTTTTGAAAAGAGAGTACGCCTCGGTTGAAAATCTAATTATATTAAAATAATCGCCCTGATTAAGATTATTTACACAATAGTATAAAGCTTTCTGAGCCTGTTCAAGTTTGTCTCCGCTCATACTTCCGGAAACATCAAGAATAAAAGTAATGTCCTTGCTTTCAATATTTGACTTTTCAATTTCGATAGATGGACTTGCACTTAATAAAAAATAACCATCGTTGCTGCCGGTTTTGTAGGTAAGTAAAGATAGAGCAACCTTTGAAGAATTTTTTGAAAAGTAAAGATTAAAGTCTGTGTCTGGCTTGGTGTTTTTTTCTTCAAAAGAAATTATTGCGTGATTATCATCTTTATTTACAATATCCACATTATGAGTTGGGCAGTAAATATTTTTTAAAGGCTCAGATGATTTGAGGTCAATTTTTATTGATACATTATTTAATGGCTTAGCAGAAAACTTTTCAGTATTTAATGGATAAATATATTCGAATAAGTTATTGTCTGATTCCAGTATTTGAGAATAACTAATTGAGATTTTCTTTTCACTTTTCGGCTCGATAGGAAAGATTCTTAATTTGAAAATATTCTGCTTACTATATTCAAGCAATGCTGGGTCTCTCATCTGTCTTACAATATCTTCATAAATCTTTCTCGCTTTTTCAGAGTCCAATAACTCGGCATTAGTCTCTTTTCCGTTTATAACCATCGAGAAATTATCTATCACCGCTCCTTTTGGAATCGGGAAGATATAGAAACCTTCAAGCTGCAGGTTAGTTGGATTATAAAATGACTGATCAATTTTTGTAATTGCTGATTGCTCATCAATTTTAACATCAACATTATGATAAACAACCTCTAATGGAAATGGATGCGGTAACGGATGAGGACGCGGAATTACAATAAATCCGTCAGCAAATAAATTTGATTTAAGAAATAAAATTATTAGAAATATAAAAACTTTTGATTTCATTTTATTATTCCATTGTTATTACGGTGTTGCTTGTTCCGGCTTGCCGGGGTAGAAGAATAACCTTTCAACCTCGACAAGCTCAGTTAAGTATAAACTTATTTGCTAAATGAATAATTCTTTTGTTTAGCTTGTTCTCTAATAGTTTTAATCATAACAGCATCAAGAGTATTAGTATTTTTATTATCAAGCATCTTTTGTGAAATATATTTACTTCGTTCTTCGTTCAATTTATTTATTTTGGTTTGAATCTTTTCGCGCTCTTTACTCATTTTATCAATATAAGCCTTTCTTTCAGAAATACTCATCTTTTTCATCTCATCAGGTAGTTCCTCGTCTTTTAGTTCATCTAGTTTTACTGAACCGTCCTTCTGTGCATCAACAAGATCCCATCCAGTATTTTTGTATTGGCTGCCGGATTTTGTTACTGATCTCTGAACCATTACTTCATTGCTTAAATTAATTGAGTTAGCATCCTGTTCTTGCTGTAATGCTTTTTTCTCTGTTCCATTGTAACCAAAAGCCAGATATGTTTTATTTAATTCCTGACCAAGTTTAATAATCTCAGTATCTTGTGGAGCATCAATATGAACTATATCTGCATTATGATCTATGTTCATATATTTCCCGTCAGAAATATCCGCAGCATCTTTCCACATTGTTCTGATTCCTTCATCATAATCTCCGCAATGAATTGTATTAACTACTATTCCTTTTTTAATCGCTTTTTTGCAGACATCTTTATAATTAACCTCTCCTTGTGTAAATGGTTCATTGCCGGCAATAAAAATTATTTTTAATTCATCATTGCTTTTATTCCATTGAAGATTACTGATTGCATCCTGAATAACCTGTCCGCAATACTCCTGTCCGCCATTTGTTTTTAGCTTAAATAGTTCATCAGAGATTTTATCAAGATCCTGTGTAAACGGAGTTATTTTTCTTATATAACCTTCTTGTGGGGATAATCCGTCATTTCCATATTCATATAATGCAACAAATAATTCTATTGATTTCCCGTTTTTCTTTGATACAGCAAGTTCATTTACGATTTTCCATAATTGGCTTTTTGCCTGATCAATTAAACCATCCATACTGCTGCTAGTATCCAAAAGAATTGCTAATTGTATGGAGGAATTATTCTTCTCATTATAAATTGGTATTGAGTTAGCTTGGTTCCCTGTAAAAGTGATTAGAAAAATAAGCAGAACAAATAGTGATTTCATACTACCTCCTGATATAAAGATTATTAATTTGCTGCTTTGACAAATAGTATCTGAGGTTTGTTCCAGTTATAATCCAAAAAAAAAGAAGAGAAAAATTATTGACCTATTTAATTTCGAAATCAAAATAGGTATCCGGATAAGGTTCATTTATTAAAGTAAAATGCCACCATTCTTCAGCAAGATTTTTAAAGCCGTATTTTTCCATTAAGGATTTAAGTAATAAACGGTTTGCTTTTTGCTGAGCACCGATTTCTTTGTTTAATGTATGTGAGAGCTGATGAAAACAATCGAATCCTGTTCCCATATCAAGTGAGTTGTCTTTAAATCGCTCATCTATCGATTTAAAACATTCACACTGATCTTCAATATTATATTCAGGCTGATAGGGGATTGGTATTGAAACAATTGTTAAATCAATAGTACTTCCTCTGCTGTGTCCGGATTTTTTTGCAATATATCCATCAATAAACAAACGATCTTTATTCAAGTTCGGATAAAATTCCTTTTTGGTTAAAGTGTCTCCAAGATCTTCAGCCCATCTTACAAAATGATCAACTGCACGCTGCGGACGGTAAGCATCATATACTTTTAATGATAGATTAAACTGCCTTAGTTCAATTTGAACTTTTAATAAAGAATCCGCTGCTGCCCTGGTTATGTAACATTTTTTTGCATTGTATCCATCTACCGGTGCCCCTATAAAATTATGATTTGTTGTATATCTTAAATCAAGAATAATATCAGGTATAACGTCTGTTATCTCAACAAATCCCTTTGGTAAATTTTGGGTAAAAAGATTTTTTGATAGAAATACAAATAAAAGAATTAGTAGAAAAGATTGTTTCATTTAATGTTTATTGATTATTCAGTCTTCCAATGGCAATCTGTGCAAAGCTGTTTTTCTGTTGCTTTTTCTAAATCGACCGGATGAATAAAATTTAATCCATTAAGATCTACACGTGTAATTCCATTATTATCTGTTTGCGAGATAATTTTATGGCAGCTATTACAGTCGTTAGAAATTACTTTACCATCGTCGCTAATATGGTTTCCGTCATGGCATCTAAAACAGCCGGGTGTATAAACATGCGATATGTTATTTGGAAAATGCTTCCAATCAGCGTTCATATATGTAAAATAATTTCTTGCATAAATTGCTTTTACCACTTCAATACTTTTTGAAATATTTTCTTTTTTTGATTTATAGATATCCGGATAGTTTGCAATATAGAAGTCATTAATTCTTTGTTGAATACTTTCCAATGCCTGTTGTTTCGTAAAATATTTATCTTCTAAAACTTCAACCGAAAGGCTTTTTATGAAAGGGAGAGTTTCATCTATTTGATTGCCAGCCATCATTTTGTTCATCATTTTATCAGGTTGATGATATATATGTGAAGGACGATTATGACAGTCAATGCAATCCATTGTTCTTAAATTCTGAGGATTAAAATTATTCTCGTTAAAATCTGCCTGCTTATTTCTGAAAATGGTTTCTTTTCCGTCTTTAGTTGTAACTTTAACCCAGGGGATTTCTAACCTTCGCTCATCAGTGTGAATATATGATATCTTATTATCAGGATTTGCATGCCAATGAATGCCTTCGATAGATTCAAACTTACTTTTTCCTCCGCCGATTTTTATCAACATACTAATATTGGATTTAGTATTCTTTTCATCTGAAAGATAATAAGTATAATCTACTTTAGTTTCATTGTAGAAAAGCGAAGGAGTATGACATTGTTCGCAAGTTCCTTCAGCAGGTCTTAATTCCTTAACCGGTGTTCCGATAGGTCTTGAATATTTATTGAAGATAACCGAGTAAACCTGATAGGCTCCGGAAAACTTGGACTTAACATACCAACTTGTACCTGAACCAATATGGCAGCCAACACAACCGACTCTGGAATGCGGTGAATCTAAATATGCAGTATATTCCGGTTCCATTACTGTATGACAAACGGTTCCGCAAAACTCATCTGACTCAGTATATTCATAAGCCTTAAAGCTGCCGAAAGCAGAAAAAAGTAACAGCACTATAGTTCCAATTGAAAAGGTTACGAACATTGCTCTTTTCTTTGGATCATTTAAATCAATGACCGGCAATTTCTGTGATCTGAATTTACCATGCTTTTCTCTTTTTCTTTCTCGGATAATTCCATATGCAATCAGCAACAAACCGGCAATTAGAATTGAAGGCAGTATAATGTATGTGAGAATCCCCATATAAGTATTTTCTTCACTGCTGAATAAATCCAGAATGAAAAGAAAAATAATCAGACCAAAACTTAACAGAGCAATAGCCGCACCTGTAAGTGTGATTGGATTATAAACATAATGGGGAAATACCCTTTTCATATTATTCCTCAATAATAGTTTAAGGAAAACAAATAATGATATTCAAATTAAGAATTAAAGTAGAATTTAAGATTGAACGTCATCTGAATTTTGTTCAGACTTCATTCTTTCTTCAGCTTGTTTCTTTTTGATTCTTTCAAGTTCAAGCGGATGCTCTTCCGCCATTTCTGCTTCAGTAATTGTACCCTTGAACCATGCCAAGCTCATAGGATAAATATCCGGATTAAAAATAACAAAATAAAAATGCCAGACTACTATTGCTAAAAATGCAAGCCAGGCTTCATAATAATGAATAGTTCTTGCAATATCCCAATCAAGTTTTGAGAATAAACCGATGTAATCAATATAAAACCACATCAATAAACCAGTGACTGACATAACAATTGTTCCCCAGACCAAAGCCCAGTATTCAGCTTTTTCAACATAACTAAATCTATCCAGTTTTGGTTTTACTTTTGAGAAACCAAGATTATACTTAGCCACTCCTATTGCATCAGTAAAATCTTTAAGAGTTGGGAATAGATCCTTTACTAACTGACGACCTCTTTGTGTAAATGCAATATAATAAATATGATATAGGCTGATTGAAATCATTGCAACAGCCGCAATTCTGTGAACCCAGCTTCTATAAATAAAAACATCAGACCAAATATCTGTAATATGTGAAACCCACCAGGCGTTTGGATATCTTAACATAAATCCGGACAGAACTAAAATCATAAAACTGACAGCCATTACAGCATGCTGTATTCTCTCATTCACCGACATTCTTAAATATAATGCATGTCCGTGTTCTTCTTCTACAATATGACCACGCTGTTTTAATTTCTTAATCTTGGATTTTTTTATGAAATCAAGAAAATTATGAAGGAACATTCCGCCAATAACTGAAATAAGTAAAGAGATATAAATATAAGATATCCAGTAAAGGATTGGCTCATCTTCTTTTTCCAGTGTTACGTGAATAGTGCCTTTTGTAAAAGTTTCATTAGCTCCCGGATGGCAGGAACCACAGGTCTTTACAAGGTTAGCTTTATAAATTGTCGAAGTAGGATCAGAAGAAGGTTTAATATTATGTACGCCATGGCAGCTTGCACAATTTGCAACAGTAGCAGATCCGCCGCTTAATGCTAATCCATGATATGATTCAGAGAAAGTTTTATATCTATTAGCAGACAATCCGTATTTTTCAGAAAGAGCAACGGATTCATGGCAAGGTGAACAAACTTGTCTTGACAAATTCTGAAAAGCAACCGGTGAGTTAGGATCATCAACACGCAGAATATTATGTTCACCATGACAGTTTGTACAAGATGGTGCATCACTATTACCTTTAGCAACTAATTGACCATGAATACTCTCTAAATATTCATTCTTTATGGAACTATGACATTTTCCACAAGTGTTTGGGATATTTATTCTGTAAACGCTTGATTGTGAATTAGTAGGTTTCAAAATATCATGAGATTCGTGACAATCTATACAACTTGCCGCATCTCCATTTTTATCTTTATGTAATGCCAAACCGTGCACACTTTTATCATAAGCATGAATAAAACCAGCAGAAGGAGTGGTTCTTTTCTTAACATCATCATCATCCAGATGACAGGATAAACAAAGCTTTTCCTGAGTAATTTTTTTATCAACTTTATTATCACCAAAAGCAGATGTTGTTATCGGGGATTTATGACAAGTAATACAATCAGGTGCTGTCTTATCCCCATCTTTGAAAGCACTACCATGGTTTGAAGCTAAATATTGCTGAGTTTCTTCTTTATGACAATTACTGCAGGAAGTTGTTAAATTATTTTTATTCCATTTACTTTTCGGATTATTTAAACTTACAACATCATGAATGCCGTGACAATTTTTACAAGAAGTATCAGAGGATTTTCCATTACCCATTGATTTAATTATCTGAGGGTGGAATGTATGCTTAGTAAGTTCCTTCTGATGACAGCTGATACATTTAACTTCCTGTATATTTTCAGCATGCGGCATTGCTTCAGGATCGAAACCTTTATGACACGATACACAGCTTAATTTTGAGTGAGAAGAGTTTTTGAAAATATTTTCATCAACAAAAAGGGAAATTTCCTTTCCCTTTTTTTCCATAGTGAGTTCATTATCACTATGGCACGTTAAACAGTCATCATTCGATTGAGCATATATTTTTGAGGGTAAAATAACTAATCCGATTACAAGGAGGGTATGTATTATATTTAAGATGTTTGGGAAGCATCTTATTTTTTTCTCGTCTGATGATGATTTAAGTGCCATAGTTGATAAACTTAAACCTGACTATTCTCCTTTAAGTGTTAATAACCAGTCAACCAATACTTTAAGATCCTCGTCACTTCCTTTAAAAGAAGATTTATGGTCTTTATCGTTTAACTTAGCTTCTTTCTTCAAATATTTTGTTAAAAACTCAGCAGTGTTATCTTTTCCTACTGATGAAAGATCTGAAGCATCAGATTTTTTCGATTCAATCCCAACTGATTTAACTGTATGGCACATTTGGCATTTATTATCAACAAATACCTTTTTGCCATCACCGTCAGCTTGATCAGCAACAATGAAAGCAAATCCATACAAAGCTACTATTGTTATAATTAAACCAAAATAAATCAATATATTTTTCATTTATTATTTATCCTTTGATTATTGTTAGTTATCGATTTTTTTTACTTGCATATTTACAATTAGAATACCAAAACTAATTTACAATTATTTGCTAAAAATCCAATATTTTTATTATTCAGATTTGTTAAATTCTCAGCTTTGGGAAGCTCTTTTTGCATTGGTTCGCATATTTTAGAATTACTTTCGAAATATTGCTTGCTGACAATAATTTTATCAAATCGTTTTTAATTTACTACAAGCGTGCATTTTTTTATAAACAATTTTAGTATTAGTTAGCAGGCAGCAGCAGCGGTATCTTTGATGAAATATCGTTAAGGTCAAAAGGTTTATAAAAGATTTCGTTCACAAACTTTTTAATTTCATTTTCTCTACCCAGATTTTTATCGTTAAATACATAAGTTAAAATCAAGGGAAGATCATTTTTACATTTTTTTATTTGTTCACACAATTTTATGATTTCGTTGTTTGGAGCTATGTCAAGTATAACAAGATCAGCAGAATTACTACATACCAAAGATGATACAACTTCCAAATCTGTAGTTGTTACCACTTTATACTGAGTCTGCAGATATAACAACAGACTATAGCATAAACTGAAATCAGGACTGAAGATTACTATATTTTTCATATTTTGATTATTGGAACTTTCCCCTGTGGAAAAGTCTGAATAGTTTTACTATTTGTGTGCCAAGTGTGATAAATGCTAAATATGGTAGGTAATCAATGATTTATTGATTAAAAGTAAAAATAAAAGATTTAGTATTCTCGCTAATGGTAATGATAAAAAACGCTTTTTAATTATTGAGAATGTATTTGAAAAACATTTAAGATTAAAAAAATATTGCCTGAACTAAATTTTAATATCCAATTCTTTTAGTTTTCTGTAGAGAGTTGATAATCCAACCTTTAATGCATCAGCAGTTTTTTCTTTGTTATTTTCATTGCTTTCAAGTGCACGAAGAATAAAATCTCTTTCAAACTTTCTGACAGATTCATCAAGTGAGCCGTTAAAAGAAAAATCATATTCATCTGCCTTAGGTTTAAACGAGGCAGGTAATTCCTGTATTGTTATCAAATCACTTTTACAAAAGATTACTGCTCTTTCAATAACATTTTCAAGCTCCCGTACTTCACCTTTCCATTCATGACTCATTATTGCTCTCATTGCTTCGTTATCAATTCCCTTAATATTTTTGTTTAATTCTTTTCTGTATTTATCAAGGAAATGATCTGCTAACAACGGAATATCTTCCTCACGCTCTTTTAATGATGGAAGGTGAATATCTATTACATTAATTCTGTAATAAAGGTCCTCTCTGAATCTACCTGCTTTTACTTCCTCTTCCAGATTACGATTTGTTGTAGTTATGAATCTTGCATTTACTGGCAGTGAAATAGTTGTTCCAACAGGTGTGTATTCTTTTTCCTGAATAGCTCTTAAAAGTTTTACCTGCAGTTGAGGCGGCATCTCGCTTATCTCATCAAGAAATAATGTACCTCCGTTGGCAGCTTTCATATATCCTTCTTTATCTGAAATAGCACCGGTAAATGCACCTTTCTTATGTCCGAAAAGTTCACTTTCAATCAGGTTTTCTGAAATAGCTCCGCAATTAACAGCTATGAATGGTTTATTTTTTCTATGACTTTTATAATGTAGTGCGCGGGCAACTAATTCTTTTCCCGTACCGCTGTTTCCACTGATTAAGACAGTTGAATCAGTTTCGGCTACAGCTTCAATCATCTCATAAATTTTTTTAATACTTGCACTTTTACCGACAATATTTTCAAAATCATACTTTCTATGAATTTCCTCACGAAGAATTTTATTTTCAGAAAGCAGATCTTTTACTTCGAAAAGCCGTTGTACTTTGATTATCAATTCATCAAATTCAACTGGTTTTAAGATGTAATCATTGGCTCCGTTTCTTAATGCAGTGATAGCTGTATCTAAAGATCCAAAAGCTGTTATTATTATCACCGAGGTTTGAAAATTTATGGTTTTGATTTTTTCAAGAAGTTCTGTGCCTTTCATTAATGGCATTTCAATATCTGTTATCACAAGATCAAAATGATTTGCTAAAATCTTTTCGTAAGCAGTTTTACCGTTCTCAGCCTTATCAACCTGGTAGCCTTCTTTTTCAAGAATATAGAATAAAGAATCCCTGATTATTTCTTCGTCGTCAACTACTAAAATTTTATTTGCCATTTTTATCCTGAGTTAATTAATAGGTAACTTTATTATAAATGATGTGCCTTCATTGAATTTGCTTTTAATTTTTATATCTCCCTGAAAACTTTTTACAATTCCATAACTTACCCATAATCCTAAACCGGTTCCTTTTCCCTCTGTTTTAGAAGTAAAAAATGGTTCAAACACTTTATTTAATTTATCTTCCTTAATTCCAATTCCAGTATCAGAGAAAGTTATTGTTACTTCATTATCAGTGCTTTCAGATTTTACCGAAATCTTTTCAATCTTATTATTTCTTTTTTTCTCTACTATTGCATCAACAGAGTTTAGCAGGATATTAACAAATACTTGTTGTATCTGATCTGATATCAGAGGAAGCAATGGGATAGTAGGACTTAAAGTTGTTTCAAAAATTATATTCTGAGCTTTTGTACCAACCTTAGTTATTTCAACAGCTTCTTTGATAACAGAATTAATATCTGTCAACTCTAATTCATAATTAGAAGGTCTTGAGAAATCTACAAGATCCCGTATAATTTTGGATATTCTGGTAACTTGGCTTTTTACCAGATCTAATTTTTCATTTACAAACGGATCGGTGGAAATTCTTTGAGCAACTTGTACTAAAGCTGAAATAGAAGCCAAAGGATTTCCAACTTCATGAGCTATACCTGCGGCTAAGGTACCAATGCTTTCCATTTTTTGAGTATGAATTAATTGTCTTTCCAATGTTCGTTTTTCTGTCAGATCGCGATGAACACCGAAATAACCGGATACTTTTCCATTCTTATCCAAAATAGGAGATACAAGAAGCTGAGTAAAAAACGACTCACCATTTTTCTTAAGGTTTTCAATTTCACCAACCCAAACTTTGCCGCTTGAAACTGTATCCCACATTTTGTCCCAAAACTTAGATGAATTTTTTCCGCTGCCTAATATGCTGGGATTTTTACCTATCAATTCATCTTTAGAATATCCGCTTGCATTTTCGAAAGCTTTATTAACATAAATCATTTTTCCGTTCAGGTCAGTTATCTGCAATGGATTAACTGTATTTTCTGCAACATTAAAAAATCTGATAAGATCCATTTCTTTCTTTTTCTCTTCACTGATATCTCTTGCAGTTACAAGTGTTAATCGTTCTTGGAATCCATGACTTTCAAATGGTACAAACGAAAGTTTGACATTTATAAAATTCTTTTTAAAAAACAATCTGGTTTCAATCTCTTCAGGTTTTCTAAGTTTTAATGATTTACTGAATAAGTTTTGAGTTTCATTTCTATCACATAGCTCTACATAATCGAAAAAAATATCGGTTTTGCCATTTAATATTTCTAATTTTTCACCTGAGGCTTTATTATAAAATCTAATATCTCCTTTATCATTAATTAAAAAGCACATATCCGGGAATCCATCGAAAAGTGAAAAATCTAATGTGATATTTTGATTCATTGGAGCTAAAAATTTCTTATAAAAACTATTGCCCTAAAATAAACAATCCTTAGCGATTTATTAAACCTAAAATGAAGCACTTTTTCAACAAATTCGTAAATTTCGGCAAGATAAAATATTGTTATGAGCGAGCTGATTAACATTTTAAAATACAGACTTGTATGGATTAATATTACTGCTGCAATTATTGCGGTAATAATCTCATTTTATTGGTATGGATTTTCAGCATTTGCTTTTGTTTTGATAAGCAATTTGTTTGATATTTTCGGTTATCATTTTGCACTTATAAGAAGAACAACACAGCTTCCTGAAAAGATAATTATTAGATCTTACAGGATTAATCAGTTCTTGTTCGATGTGTTATTACTTTTGATGATTGGATTTGTATTCGATTGGATTGCAGCATTAGCTGGCTGGATAATGAAGAATTTTGGTCTTCAGGATGTTTTATATTACATCTTTTTGAAAATGAAATTACCCGATAAATGGACGTGGATGAAATGGACTCCGCTTGGTTTTTTTAAAGGCACTCTTAGTAAAAGCGAAGTTTTGATTCAATCATTTATTGGAATTTTAATTGCGGTTTTATTACTGATCTTAAGATAAAGGAGATATTTAATGAATAAAAAAATTATTGTTGGATTGGTTCAGTACTCTCCTGTTTGGGAAGATAAACTTTCAAACCAGCAGAGGATTAAAAAGCTGATTGAGCAAACCGGTAATATTGATTTGCTTGTATTTCCTGAAATGACTTTAACAGGGTTTACTATGAAGTCAGCAGATTTTGCCGAAGAGTTAAAAGGAAAATCATATTCATTTTTTTTAGAACTTGCAAAAATTAAAAAATGTGCAATAATGTACGGAGTTATTGAAAAGGGGAAGAACAAAAATTTTAATACGCTTGTTCATCTAAATAATCAAGGAAAAATGATTAAGACCTATAGAAAAATTCATCCTTTTTCTTATTCAAAAGAAGATAAAAATTATGGAAAAGGAAAAGATATTGTGATAAGCAACGTTCAAGGATTCAAAATCGGGCTTTCAATCTGTTATGATCTTAGATTTCCCGAATTGTACAGATTTTACGGTAAAGAGAAAGTTGATATAATAATTGATATTGCTAATTGGCCTGATACAAGAATAGAGCATTGGCGTACTTTATTAAAAGCACGTGCAATTGAAAATCAATGTTTTGTTGTTGGCGTTAACAGAGTTGGCAGTGATCCTTATGTGAATTATAATGGTTTTAGTTCTGTGTTTAATCCTATGGGTAAAGAATTATTGGCTGATGAAAATAAAGAGAAAATCTTTGATGTTGAAATTGATAAAGCTTTGGTAAATGAAGTCAGGGAGAATCTGCCTTTTTTAAAAGACATCAGATTAATTTGAGTTACTGTCAATTAGAGTTTTTATCAGTAACTCTTTAAGGATTTAGACTCTCTTAGTTTTTATCATGATTAAATGAATTGAAACACCTACAGCTATTGCAAGCAGTAGTAATTTTATAGGTAAACTTTCAGTTAACATAAATGCTGAAACTAAGATAGTAATCCAGAGAAAAATTATATTTATTACCTTGCTTCCTATGGTTAATCCTGTTTTATCCTGATAATTCTTTAATAGTGCACCGAGTATTTTATGATTCCTTAACCATTCGTTAACTTTGGGTGAGCTTCTTACAAAACAAGCAGAGGCAAGTATCAGGAAAATAGTAGTAGGTAATACTGGTAAGAAGATTCCAATTATTCCTATAGCAACCAGTAAAATACCGCTAACAAAGTATGCATACTTATAAATAACCGGTAATGTTTTGACTTCTGTTATTTGCTCTTTTTCCATGCTGAGAAGTTAGTTTAATTTTGAAATCAAAATAACAATTTTTTGAATAAATTATAATTAAGTTTTTAACTTTATTGTAATCGCGTAATTATTTTATAATTTGATTTTAAGACTTAATAAAAAATGTAATTGTTTTCATAACATAAAAATTGATAAGTAATATTATGCATGAACTAAAAAGAAAAATTAATTTTTTTGATTGTGATCCGGCAGGAATAATCTTTTATTCCCGGATTTTTGAGTTTTGTCATTCAGCTTACGAAGAAATGATTTCGAGTTTCAATCTAAAAGAAAATTACTGGATGAATGAAAAATATGTTGTTCCTATTATTCATTCTGAAAGTGAGTATGTAAAACCAATTAAATATGGTGACGAGATCACTATTGTTGTTCAGGTTTCACAATTACGTGACTCATCTTTTGAATTAACTTACACAATAAAAAGAGATAAAACTTTGTGCAGTCATGTTAAGACAGTCCATGTTTTTGTTGATAAAAAAAGCTGGAAGAAAAAAGAAATGTGTAATGATTTAAAAGAAGGATTGAAGAGACATATTATTTAAATATTTTCCTGATCTTTTCACGTTCTAATTTATCAAGACTTGTTTTTGGCAATTCGGCGGTAAAAAAATATTTTTTTGGAATTTTATATCCGGCAATTAATGGCTTCAAGAATTCTTTTATCTTTTTCTCATTTATTGATTCATCATCTGTAACCAGAGCACAAGCAACGATTTGTCCCCATATTTTATTTTGCTGAGGGAAAACACACACCTCTTTTATTCCATTAATTTTTAGAATAACTCTTTCAACTTCAATTGGATTTACATTTTCACCTCCGGTAATAATAAGATCATTCCTGCGGGCTTCAATAAAAAGATGTCCATCGTCGTCTGTAAATCCGATATCACCCGAATGAAAGAATCCATCAACTAATTTTTCAGAGGTTTCTTTTTTATCATTTAAATAATATTTAAACAGACATTTTGATCTGATCAATAGCTCAGAAAAGTCAGATATATTTATTTGAACATCTTTAAAAGGCTTTCCTGAAGAAAAGGGCTTCTTCATTAATTCATTGCCTGAAATTGCAGTTATCATTGATCCGGTTTCAGACGAACCATAAACACGATAAGGCTTCCAGCCGAGGTTCTCGGCTTTTATTATCAATTCATCATCTATATAACCTCCGCCAATTAGAGAAACCCTTAATGAGTTTCCGGGAGATTTCTTTTCATCAATCATTCTTTTTAACTGTGTTGATACAAATGATAAGTGAGTCGGGTTAAATTTTATTATTGATTCAGCAAGTTCATCTGTTTGAATTGATTTTGATGTTATCAGGGTGCATCCGAAAAAGAGTGAGCGGCAGATTATTTGAAATCCACCGATATGATAGAAGGGGAGTGATGCCAGCCATTTATCTTTCTCCTGATGTTTTAAAATAACATTTCCATTTTCAATATTGTTTATTAAAGACAGGAAAGTATGAACAACTCCTTTTGGCTTACCGGCTGAGCCAGAAGTAAATATAACTACAGCTTCATTTTCTAATTCAGGAATTTCAAATTCATTATTTAATGTTGGTTCTGTTTTAAAATCACTTATCAGAATTAATTCGGTTTCTTGGGGATGATCAAAGTTAAAAGATGTTCTATCGGATATTAAGAATTTTATCTGATGATCATTAAGTATTTGTTCAATTTCGGAATCAAGCAGTTTTGTGTTTATTGGGACAGGCACAGCACCTATTAACCAAAGTGCGATTACACTTTTAACAAAAAATACCTGATCATCTGTAAAAACCGCAGCATATTTCTTTTTGCCAATCTTATATGATAATAGAAATTCTGAGAAGCTTTTTGAAGAATTGAAAAGAGAATAATATGATATCTCATTCTCTGAATTTTTAATTGCTGTTAAATCCTTCCTGTTGGAAAAATTAAAAAAGCTGTTGTTAAATGAATCCTTCACTTTAATTCTAAAATTATTTTCCCAGAATTATTCCGGTAGAAAAGAGAAAACCAAACAGAGCAGAAAATTTAGCAGTTAATTCAAGTGTCTTATTTAATTGGGTTCCGTTGAAAGCAAATAACATTTTGATCAGCATAATTGCAAAAGGCAAGGTTGTGTACGGCAAAAAGATCCATAATTCAAAATCATATTTAATGTTAAGAAGAAATGGGACGAAAAATGAAAGCAGAATAAAAAAGATATATTCATAGCGTGAGAACTCTCTGCCGAGTAAAACTGCAAGTGTGTTTTTACCAGCTTTTTTATCTTCTTCTATATCGCGGTAATTATTAACGATTAAAATATTTGTAACTAATGCTCCAACAGGCAATGAAGTAACAAATGAAAGAGCTGTGAATTCTTTCAAATGTAAATAATATGTTCCTACAGTTCCAATGATTCCAAAAAATATAAAAACAAAAATATCGCCAAGTCCATTATATGCAAGAGGAAATGGTCCTGCAGTATAAGCTAATCCAAAAATTATTGATAGAATACCAATCCAAAGTATAACGAGACCAACTGAATAGACAAGATATAAACCAAAAAGAAAAGCTAAACCAAAAATTACAACTATTCCGATTTCCATTTCCCTAACGGTAATCAATCCGGCTGCTAAAACTCTTTGCGGTCCTTTTCTTTCTTTTGTATCTGATCCTTTCAGGTGATCATAAAGATCATTTGTAAAGTTCGTACCTATCTGAATAAGAATTGAACATAAAAGAGCAATCAAAGAATACATTGGATAAAATTTTCCCTGATTATATGCTAAAGAAGAACCAACCATTACCGGAACGAGAGCTGCGGGTAAGGTTCTTGGTCTGCTTGCTAAAATCCAGCTTTGCAATTTTGAATTTATTTTTATTACTTCAGCCATTAAGGGAGCTTCGGATACTTTTTAAAATCAGGTTTTCTTTTTTCGTTATATGCTTTTTTACCTTCCTTTGCTTCTTCACTCATATAATAAAGCAGAGTTGCATTACCAGCAAGCTCCTGAATACCGGTTTGTCCGTCAAGCTCAGCATTAAAAGCAGATTTAAGTAAACGAATAGCCATCGGACTATGATGTAAAATTTCATTTGCCCAGATAATACCTTCCTCTTCAAGTTTATCAACAGAAACAACTTTGTTAACTAAACCCATTTCCAAAGCTTCTTTTGCGTTATACTGTCTGCACAAATACCAGATTTCACGTGCCTTCTTTTGTCCTATAATTCTTGCAAGATAACTTGAACCAAAGCCGCCGTCAAAACTACCTACTTTTGGTCCGGTCTGTCCGAAGATTGCATTATCAGCCGCAATTGTCAAATCACAAACAACATGAAGAACATGACCGCCGCCTATTGCATATCCAGCAACCAGAGCAATAACAACTTTAGGAATACTTCTGATAAGCTTTTGTAAATCAAGAACGTTTAATCTTGGAACTCCATCTTTTCCAACATAACCCATATCTCCACGGATACTTTGATCGCCGCCTGAACAGAAAGCATATTTACCATCTTTTGCAGGTCCGTAACCGGTAAGTAATATTACTCCGATAGATTGATCTTCCCTTGCATCTGAAAAAGCCTCAAACATTTCAAAAACTGTTTCAGGTCTGAATGCATTTCTTTTTTCAGGTCTGTTAATAGTTATCTTTGCTATACCATCCATTTTTTCATAGATGATATCATTATAATCTTTAACTTTTTTCCAATTAGATTTCATAAATACTTTCTTAAAATTGACTTAAATAATTGGTTACAATTTCTATAAATCTTTTTGGTTCTTCAAGGTGAGTATTGTGACCTGAGTTACGTACTATTTTATGCTTAGCTTTAAAAAATCTTTTTACAATTCTTGCATTAATACCAGTAAACTTGCTATCAAGATCACCGGTTATAAGTAAAACTTTAAAAGGAATTTTTTTTAGTTGATCATGAACCGGCGGCATTATTCCTGTACTAAATCCTCTTAAAGAGTTTGCATATCCGATTTTATTCACTGCTGCTTTTTTCTTTTTCAATATTTTAAGTTTGTCATTTGAAAATCTTCGCTGCGTATTGAATAGTTCCTGATCACTCCATAATTCAATAAACTCTTCAATTGAATGAGATTCTATATATTCAACAAGTTTTAAATCAGTTTCATATCTCTTTTTACGCTCATCATCATTTTTAATTCCAGCAGTAGAACTCTCAAGAATTAATCCAATTACATCTTCCGGATAATTGATAGCAAAGTTTAATGCAAGTCTGCCGCCCATTGAGTAGCCAAGAAAAAATACTTTCTCTTTTGTAAGTTTATCCTTTATATACTTAAGCTGCTGTATCAATGAATCAACCGAATAAAGCTGACTATTAGATGGAGAATCACTTTTTCCGTGTCCGGGTAAATCGATTGCAGCATAATTATATTTATCCGGCATCTGCTCAATAACAGGCTGCCAGTCTTCGGCACTTCCGGTAAAGCCATGTAAAAGTATTACAAATTTTTTATTTGGATCGATATCTGCAGTTAGCTCTGCATTAATCTTAATACCATTAATATCAAACTTCATATTTCCTCAAATAATTATCTATAGTTAATTCAGCCATTTTCCAATATTTATTTCTTAATGATAAAGAAGAATCAGAATTAGTCTTAATCTCAAATACTGCCGGTTGTTTTCTAACAGCGGAAACTTTTAGGTGATTAATTAATTCCTGCCTTGTTTTAATTTCTCTGTAATCAATTCCAAAAGCCTGAACTATCTTACTAAAATTAAGATTAGTCGGAGTCAAAAAGTACCTATCAAGAATATTTTTATGTTTTGCTATCGGTAAGAATTTAAATATTGCTCCGCAGTTATTATTAATTAAAACAATCAACAAAGGAATTTTTAATTTTCTAATAGTTAATAAACTGTTAATATCATAGTAAAATGATTGATCACCAATTATTAAGTACATCGGTGTTTTCGACAAAGATGAAATGCCTGACGCTGTTGAAATTACGCCATCAATTCCGCTTGCCCCTCTGTTTTGATAAATAGTAATATCTTTTTTAAAAGATGAAGTTAATAAATCAAGATCACGAATTGGAACGCTGTTTCCAACCATTACGCTGCTATTTGGCGGTATAGAATTTAAAACCTCTGAAATAATCTGGACTTCGTTTATTTTTTTTGTATCAAACAGGATTTTATTTTTTAATCGCTCCAGCATTAAGTCAATATCTTTAATTAAGTATAAAAATGGTCCTGTATCTCGGGTGAGTTTTTCTGCTGACAGCTTTTCCAACAAAGCTGATTCATTTAGATCAATTATAAAATTAATTGCTTTATTGAATCTGAAATCTCCGAATTTATTTGCTATAAAAACCTTCACAGATTTTTTTGCTGTAAGTTTTTCAAAACGGGGAGAAGTAAGTGGTCTGCCAAAATGAATAATATATTTCAGATGAAATTTTTTAATAAAATTATCTGAGCGTAAAAAAGAATCATAATTTGCAATGAGATTTGGAAAATCATCCTTATTAAATCTCAGTCCGTTTGTTGCATCAGCAAAAACCGGTAACGAAAATTTCAAAGAGCATTCATTAATTAATCTAAAAAAACTCCGATCAAAATTACCGGCACCAATTGTAATTAAACCAAAGTCTGATTTTCTTAAAGACGAGATTAGAGTATTTATATTTGCTTTGGTCTGATTATTTGTTTTACATTTAATGTTAACCGAATATTCTTCAGCTAATGTTTCAACTAATAATTTTTCTTCAAGGGAATCAGTAAAAGAATCCGGCTCCAGTGGTTTTTCAAATTGCAAATTAAAATGAACCGGACCTTTGTCTGTCCTGCTTGCAATATCAAAAGCCTTGATCAAAGATCCTTTAAACTTTTTGATACTTTTTAATGTAAGATCTGGTAATCCGGTATCATAAAAGAAACGTATATGATTTTTGTAAATATTATCCTGATTAATTGTTTGATTTGCGCCAGTGTTTCGCAGATATGACGGTCTGTCTGCTGTGCAGACAATTAGTGGAACTCTGTTTTGATATGCTTCAATTACTGCAGGATATAATTCAGCAGTAGCTGTTCCGGAAGTTGTAATGACAATAACCGGAGTATTGGATTTTTTTGCTAAACCTAATGCAAAAAATCCTGAACTTCTTTCATCAACATGAACGAACGTTTTAATCTTTGAATTTTGAGAAATTGAATAAGTCAGCGGAGTGCTGCGGGAACCGGGAGAAATACAAGCATACTTAACACCACACTCAGCAAGCTGATCAACTAAAATATTTGACCAGATATAATTTCGATTTATTTTAATCTGCATTATTAAACAAAGATAATATTGGTTTCAATTTAAGCTTTGTTTCTTCAAATTCCTCTATGGAATCTGAACCATCTACTATACCACATCCAGCATAAGCGTAAAGTTTATTTCCATTTACTAATGCAGATCTGATTGATACAAAGAACTCACCATAACCATCATTATTAAACCAGCCAATCATTCCTGAAAATAAACCTCTATCAAAGGTTTCGGTTTCTTCAATCAGTTTTAGTGCTTTGCTTTTAGGAATTCCGCATACTGCAGGAGTAGGGAACATAGATCTAATTACGCTTAAAATATTCACATCACTCTTTAGGGTACCATTAATACTTGTCTGCAGGTGTTGGATATTAGGCAGCTTCTTTACTAATGGAAATCTGGAGTAATCTATAATTTCAGAAAAATCTTCGAGAGCGCTTGTAATAAAATTCACTACAGCATTATGTTCATTAATATTTTTTTTGCTGTTCAATAATTCAATTTCAAGTGATTTGTCCTCATCTGCTGCAATTCCTCTTTTAATAGAACCGGCAAGTGCTTCAGTTGAATATTTCCTTTGATTGAATTTAATTAATAGTTCAGGAGTAGAACCGAAGAAAACAGAACCGGATGATTTATATAAGAAATTTGTACAGCTTGGATATTTACGGTTGAGTTCATCAATTATTCTTTCCCACGAAATATCTTTGTTTATTTCACCCTCTACTCTTCTTGAAATAACAACTTTATCAATTTGAAGTTCCGGAAGTCTTGTAAATAATTTACCTAATAATTCATTCCATTGTTTCAGTTCGTCTTCGTCTTCTTTAATGGTAATTCCAGAGGGATTATTATTCTTTGAGATAAGTTTAGTTTCAAGATTATAAATCAACCCAGCCTGGGTTTCAAGAAAATCATTAAAATAACCCTGACGAACAAAACTTTCAGAGAACTGATTTGCAATTAAGAAACACGTATCAGAATTCTGATATAAAATGATTTTAGGAACGATTAAATCTACATCTCCAAATTGTTTCCATTCTTCTGAAGTTCTTTTGACAGGAAATTTTGAAGATAGAATAAACGAAGGAAGATTATATCCGGAATAATCTGAATGATTAGATATAAGTTTATTATTTAATAACTCAACCATGTTTTCAAGTAAATCAAGTTCTGTAAAGCCAAATGATTGTCTGGTTAAGCTGTCAAAAGATAAAAATGATATTCTGTTTTCAGGTTCGCTGTAAAAAAAAACATCATCTGCTTTTTCAACAAAATAATCCAGCAGTAAAGTAAAATTTACAGAAGATATTTTTACAGCATAGCTGAAAAATAATTTTTTGGGATCATTAAGGTTGTCTAAAAACTCTTGTTTACTAAACGGCATTAAAAAATATTCTTATTTAAGGATTGATAGCCAAAATTAACTTAATGCTTAAAAACTTCATAAGACACATATCAAAAATTTATATCTTTTTCTATTGTATCAAGTATTCGCAGATAACTTTCATACCTTTCGGCAGAAATTTTATTGTTTTCCAAAGCAGTAATAACGACACAACCAGGTTCATGATGATGAGTGCAGGTATTAAACCTGCAGTTTCTAAGATGTTTATTAAACTCAGGAAAATAATGTCCAACATTTTCTTTTTTAATACCATAAGGGTCTATCTCTCTTATACCAGGAGTATCAATAATGTAAGTTGAATTTCCCACATTGAACATTGTGCTGGTAACAGTCGTATGAGTTCCTTTGCTTGTATAACTGCTAATTTCTCCGGTCTTAAGTTTAAGTTCAGGAAACAACATATTAAGAATAGAAGATTTTCCAACTCCTGATTGTCCCCAAAAAAGATTCTTATTTCCTTTAAGAAGAGTTTTAAGTTCTGTTATTCCTGATTCCGGAAAAACAGATGTCAATAATACCTTATAACCGATTTTTTCATAAAGTGTTTTCCAAAAGTCCTGTTCTTCTTTATCAGCAAGGTCGGATTTATTAATAATTATTGATGGAGTTATTCCGGCGCTTTCAGATGTAACTAAAAACCTATCAAGTGTTTTATTATTAAAATCAGGTTCAAGAAAACTTGAAACAATAAAAACTTTATCAATGTTTGCTGCAATAATCTGCTCAAGACGTTCGCCTCTGTAACTAGCTCCTCTGGTCTTAATTGCTTTTCTGGAAAGATGATTTTTCCTTGGTAATATCTGATAAATCACTCCGGTACCATCATCATTCAAATCAAAGTTTACTATATCTCCTACTACTGCAAAATCAGTATGAAAGAGTTTATCCTTTTTCAGATTAAAATCTTTCTTAAACTTTCCTTTTAATGTACACCTTACTAAAGTATGATCAGGCTCCTTTAAGACATAAAAATCTTTGCTCTCAGATCTTGAAATAATACCTTGAATGACAAACTCCTTTAAAAATAAAAAAGCACTATATCCAAAATATAGTGCTTCGTTACTTTAATCAATTGAGTGATTTAAAAACGATATGTTGTTGTTAGGATAACATTATGAACTTTAACATCCTGAAAAATTCTGGAAACATTGCTGCTGTAATTATCACTAATATCTTTCCACCAGCCGTAAGCATAAGCGATATCTATTCCCAGTGTTCCATTAGCCAGAAAACCTAAACCACCGGTAATATACTTATGGTTAAAATCTGACGCATCGTTTTTGAATGGTGAAGATTGATTGAGAAATCCACCGCGGATTCTTAATCCAATTGCAGGTACTGTATATTCAGCACCGAAATTATAATTAAGAGAAGCCGTTAAAATATCTTTGATTTCTTTATTCACTTCAGATATGTATGATGAAGTTAATCCTTCAGGCTTGGTAAACTTCAGTTGAGAGTAGTCAATCAAAGTTGCTTCAGCACTTAAAATAATTCCTTTAAGATTGACTGCAATCGCACCGGTTATTTCAAATGGGGTTTTTATATTATATGCAACCTTATCGCTATAATAATCAGAATCTAAATTATAAATCTGATTGTTACTAAATTCACTACTGCCATTAACAATAAAATCTTCATCCACTGTAAATGTTTTTGGAAATTGAACTGTTGCTCCGAATCTTGCCATATCTTCAAACTGATATAAAAATCCTATTTTAGCATCCCAACCGCCAATACTCCATTTAAGTGTATTGTTAAAATAGAATGTTTTAAAATCTGTTGTCTGAGGTTCGCCCGGAGCAGTTTCACCTTGATAAATATTTTTTGTATCATCCTCATAATAATCGTTTGCAGATTCAAAGCTTCCATTGATTATTGTAAGATTACCTCCGATAAAAAAATTTTTTTGCACTTCAATTGCACCAGATAATGTCCAGTTATCAATACCACCTGAGTTAAGAATATCCCCGCTTTGATTTAAATTTCCGTTTATAATAGTGTTATTGTTCACATCAGTTAAGTAAAGATCAAAAGGTATGTCAGTACCAAGTAAGCTTTGTATTTTAGAATTAGTCCCGGAATTAAATCCGTTAAACTTAACCACAGAAGTAAGATCCTTTGAGTTGTGATAGGAAAGTCCGAAAACCAAACTTCCCCGGTAAGTAGGGAAGGGAAAAGCAAAACTAACTCTGTCCAGACTTGTGTTGGTGGTGTTATCCTGAGTTTTATTTGCAAAAAAAGTTGTATTGTTATTATAGTTTATAAAGGATAGTCCGCCGGAAAATTCCATTCTCTTTAGTAACCCAAAACCTGCCGGATTAAAAAATGCAGCAGAAGCATCATCACTTAACGCATTAAAAGCATTTCCCATTCCCAATGCCCTTGCATTAGAACCTAATCCCGGAAAGCCAAGGCGAATTGCATCATTATAATTTTGTGCATAGATAAGTGATGAAAATAAAATTATTGCACCGAACAATTTCAATATGTGCATTTTCATTTTTTATCTCCTTCCATTTCCAGAATTTCTGGTACTTGAATTATCTTTTGTGTTACCCGAATTAGAATTTCTTGTTCCATTATCCGATGAAGAATTACTATTTCTGGTTGAATTAGGATTTTGAGTCTCAGAAGTATTTTCTGATCCAACATTTCTTGTAGGCGGCGGAGTATTTATAGTTGTTCCGGAATTTCCGTTATTAAAACCTGGATTTCTTTCATTATTTCCCCTGCCTCCATCATTTCTAAAGCTGTTTGTTTCATCGTTTCGATTGTTGTTGGTTCTATCTTTTGTTTTGGTACCCGAGCCATCATATGTACCTATAAAAACAGGAGATGAAATCCACCAAGGTGTATCATAAAAATCACTAAAATTACCGTAATGTACATTTTCGTAAAATCCGCTTTCATCATTATTGCCGGGTGTGTATGATATTTCTTCAGTTGGATCCCATACAATTGTGTAACAGCCTGTTAGAGTCAGATTTATCATAAAAAACAAGACTAAAAATCTTTTTAAATTTTTCATCTGTTTTATCTCCTTCTTCCAGAATTGTTACTTCCACTATTACCTCTTGGGCTGGAGTTAGTATTACCCCTTGGAGGTGAGGTTGTATTGTTTGGAGGCGGTGAATAACTCCTTGGAGTATTATTAGTCTTTGGCGGAGTATAATTTCTATTTGGTGTATTATTTCTGTTTGTGTTGTTTTTATTTGTGTTAGGATTCTTATTTATTGTAGGATTTTTTGTCCTGTTTTCCCTTGGAACATCATTCTTTCTGATTTCATTATTTTTATTATCAGAGTTCCTTTTTATAGTCGGATTTTTCTTTTCAGTCTCAGTTCTTTTCTGAGTATTTATTCTGTTATCATTAGTCTTACTTCGTGTATCTCTGATAACTTCTTTTTCTGTTCTTCTTTGAGTATCGTTTTTTCTGATAACATCATTTGTACGGGTAGAAGTTTTTATCCTGTCATCGTTAGTACGGATCAATTCCTTATCTCTGATTTTCTCTCTTGTTGTGTTATTTCTATCTTGTGATGTTATTCTTGTATTATCTCTGAGTCCAATTCTCTCTCGTTTTAATTCGTCTCTGCCGCTAACAATTTGTCTTTCACGAGTCTTTAGTTGATCTCTTAGTTGTGTATTTCTGTCACGGGTAGTAAACAAATCCCTGCCCCTGCCTGTATTTCTAACTCCGGAGTTATTTCTAACCTGACTAATATCATTTGTTCTATATTTGTAGTTTGAAGAATAATATCCGCCATAGTATGGATATGGATCCCACCATCCATAATAATATCGGGGATACCAGTAAGTCGGGTAATAACAGATTACTGATGGATAATACCAATATGAAGGATACCAAGGATCCCAATACCACCATGGATCATAATACACGAAGGAATTAATTCCTATTGAAACTGAGGGATAATAGTTCCAAAAATATTTTCTATATGAAGGATAACCATAAAAGTAATAATTAACTTCAGTTCCTTGCTCATTGATTGAGGAATCCTCATCATCGTACACATATTCATCGTTGTATGAATCAGTTAATGTATCCTGATCTTCTTCATAATCATAATAAGGCTTGGATTTTTCGCGGCTCCAGTTACCATAATCATAATCTCTTGTTGCAACTTGTGTATAACAACCGGTAAAGGATAGTAACAATACCGGAAGTATTACAAGTAATGTTAATTTAATTTTTTTCATTTCATTAACCTTTATTGATTTTACTGATATTAAAATTGCAAATATCGAGCCTTAATTAAAGTGAAAATTTTTTTCCTGAGATGAAAATAACATGCGCTGAAAAGTTGAGGTGTATATTCCAATAAACTTTATTGTATAATAAAAGACACAATTAAAGTTCAGATTTTTTGAACAAACTCAAGAACTAAAGCTCTATCAGCCGAAGTTGGATTCCATTTCTTGTTTTCTAATAAGTCCCTTAGATCAAAACCAGCAGTTACCCCTGGTGCAATTGACCATCGTATTCCAAAATTCATATAACCCTTACCTTCACCAAACCTATTTGTTGAATTATCATTAAATGCAAAGTTGTATTCAAAAAGAACTGAAAAAGAGCTGCCAAGAGTTTTTTCCAACCCTGCCATTATGTTTACAAAATTATCTCCGTCTTTATCTTCAAGAATGGAATAATTAATCGCACCGTGTAAACTTAAATAACCAAGCATAGAAAAGTTTTTACTAACGGCAGCAAAAATTCCGGGGGCTTTTATTGCAAATCTTTTTTCATCCTTAAAATATTCGCCCTTACCCTGTGTATCAAACCCAAGAGTTAACGAAGGTAATAAAATAGTTTCATCCATAATTCTGAATCTTAAATTTACTCCGGGTGGAAATGGATACCACTCAGGTTTTCCAGACCCAATTATATTTGTTCCGCCGTAAGAAAGACCAATACTTATATTATTAAATATTCCTGCTTCAACTTTTGCGATTAAAGTACCGAAAGGTAAAAGTTCAGTTGTAATTCCAACCGATCCTCGCTCCATTATACCGGCAGCAGGCATATCAATTAAATACCGGTGCTCATATTTTGCATTTTCACCCGCAGTGCCCTGTGCAGAAGTTAAAGAAGTAAACCCAATTATTAATATGATAATGCTTATAATATTTTTCATTTTTACTCAATATTAAATTTGTTTTACTGCAAGATAAAAATTATTTCATATTGATGCTTGATAAGTTAAAAACGGATGATGGAATGTTTTAAAATAATGCTGCAAGATAATTTTATCTTAACAGACTTGTTAAAAACTCCCATTCGTTTACAATATTCGGAAGCATTGATATAAATTATCTTTTTCAGAAACTATGCTTTAAGCTGTAAGAGGTAAAATTTCAAATTCAATATATTCCGGGAAGAGAGAATGAACTGATTTAATTTTAATTCCAACAAGTCCAGTTTTGCCGTTAGCTCTTATTCTAATAATACCCTCATCGGAATTATTTTCAAGTACAGAAATTAAATCAGAACCTTCAACAATTTCGAAGCTTGCAGAAGTTTTTCTGAACCAGGCTTTTTTCCCTAAAGCATTAATCGGATAAATTTTTATTGTTATTTCAGAATCAAAATCAGCATAAAGATTATTGGCAGATTTTTTTATTTCAACTCCATAGATATTATAAAGAAAATAATATCCCGCCAGAAGTAACAGTAGTAAAAATATTAGTAAATATATTGAGAGTACTTTCATTCCGACCGAATAGATTTAACTTCTTTTTTAACTGCGTTCTGCAAATTTGAAATAATCTCTTCAACAATATTGTCGGGCACACCATCATAATGTAAAGATTTTAGTCTCATATCACATTGATCATTCACGTAATCAATAACAATAAATTTACCATTTGATGCAAGAGCAATTTCTGTTGAGAAGAAATCAAGCTCAGTGATTTTTCTGATAGTTCTGGTTATTTGAAATAATTTTTTCAGCTGAAATTTATCAACCTCATCTTCCGATAAACTCTCGTAAACATGGGTCTCATCATCCCACCAAGCACATATTATTTTTCCAAAAGCCCAAAAGCATCTGAACCATGCTTTTTTGTTATCTAAAACTACGGGAAATATTTTTTGCTGAATAAGATATTTATCCCCGTCATGTTTTTGTCTTGCCTGTAAAACTTCTTTAAGAGATTCAGCACCTTTAACAACCCCAATTCCACCACCGGTTGTATTACAGGGCTTTATTATAAAGGGATTACCAAGTAATGAAAGATCATCAACAGATATGAACAGATCTTTAGTCAGACTGTGCGGAGGAATAATGATTGAGTAAGGTACATTCAAACCGGCAGAAATAAATTCAAGGTGCATTGTAGCTTTATCAATTGCGTGCTCTATCTTTTTATATGGATTAAAGATTTTGGTTTTTCTTCTGGTTAATATCTTTGCCAGTTCTGAAAAATCTTCATCCTGATCAGAAGCTCTATCTAAATAACACCTGAAGCTGAGTTTTTTTTGCTTTACTAAATCAGTTGTTTCAAAAACATTTTTTTCAGTTACTCTGAAAGTTGTTAATCCGGTTTGTTGCAGTCTTGCTTCAATTAAAGAAACAAATTCTTCATCGTACTCCCAGACGTAGGCTATTGCTAAATCAAAAATCATAATTTTCTACAAATACTTTTCTGCAAATTTAAGGCTGGATGTTAAGGTATTCAAATTCACTTATCATTTCCAACAATCAATTAGTCTTGTTATTGCTTGGCATCAATAATATATTCACAACCGTGAAAAGAAATTTTTTAAATATAGTTTTTCTATTAACTGCCGTTCTGTTTTTGTTTAACGGTTGTTCAGGCTCTGCTGTTGTAGTTAATGACAGTAAGAATTTTGAGATCACTTCAGAAAAACACGAGAGAAATCCTAAAAAAGCTTTAGAGTTTTTTATTAACGGCGGTATTTATGAAACCGTTGGCAATTATGAAGCTGCATTAAGACAGTATGAAAAAGCTCTGTTATATGATTCAACCGCAGGACTTTATTATACAATAGCTAAATGTAATTTTTATTTAAATAAATTATCACCTGCATTAAAATATGCGCAAAATGCTGTTGAACTTGATTCACAAAAGGTTGAATACTATGATCTGCTTGCTGATATATATAACTATGGTAACGATAAGGAATCAGCAATTAAAACATTGGAACAAGCTTTAAAAATTGATTCCTTAAATATTGAACTTAACTACAAAATTGCCAGATTGTATGAAGAGAACAAACCAGTTAAAGCAATTAATATTTATAACAGACTACTGGATCAACTTGGACCGGAATGGTCTATACTTACAAGAGTTGCAGAATTACAGGAGAAACTCGGCAATATTGATGAAGCTATAAACACACTTAAAAGGCTTTTATCAATCGCTCCATCTAACATTCAATTAAAGAAAATGGTAATTGAGTATTTGTTCAGGGCAAAAAGATATGATGAAGCATTATCCCTTGTTGATGAAGTTATTGAACTTTTCCCTTACGATATGGAAGCAAGGGAAACTAAAGCAAAAATATTTCTTGCAAAAGATAATTGGGAAAAAGCTGCTGAAGAATTCAGTTACATTATGGCACAGCCGGATGTTGATTTAGAGACAAAAGTAAGTATCGGTGCAAATTACTTTAATAAATCAATAACAGATTCTACTTTGCTGCCGATTGCAAAATCTTTTTTTCAGGAACTTGACCGCGATACAACTGACTGGCAAATCAAAATGTATCTTGGTGCAATTGCTTTAAGTGAGAAGGAAGATTCAATTGCAATTGAAAATTTTAAATATGTAACTAAAAATGCCAACTGGAATGTTGCAGCATGGATACGGCTTGGCGGACTTTATTTCGATAACAGAAAATATGATGATGCCGAAGTTGTTATGAATGAAGCTGTAATTTCATTTCCGGAGGATTTTTATGTTAATCTGATTTTAGGGCTATCACTTGCACAACAATCAAAACATAAAGAGGCAGAAAAATATCTTAAGAAATCAACGATATTAAATCCAAAAGATGTTACTGCTTTATCAGCCTATGCTTTTACTCTGAGCCAAATTAAAGAGGATGACAAAGCTATTTATTACTTAGACCGGGCTTTAGAGATTGAGCCTGATAATGTTCAGCTGATTGGTACTTTGGCAATGATTTATAATAGTATAAAAAAATTTGAACTAAGCGACAGCCTTTATGAAAAAGCCCTTGAGTTAGCTCCAGATGATCCGTTAATCAACAACAACTATTCTTATTCATTTGCTACACGCGGCATTCAATTAGAGAGAGCTTTGGAGATGGTCAAAATTTCGGTTAAAGCTGATTCACTTAATTCGTCATATCTGGATACTATTGGCTGGGTATATTTTATGCTTGGTAATTTTAAGGAAGCTAAATTCTACCTGGAAAAAGCAATTGAAACCGGCGGTGAGAGTGCTGTAATGTTAGATCATCTTGGAGATGCTGAGTTCAAACTTGATAACTCATCAAAAGCAATTGAACTTTGGAAAAAAGCAATTAAGATGGACCCGACTAAAACTGAAATACAAAATAAAATTGATAAAGGTGCTATTTGAAAAGATCATTATTAAAATTTCTGGTAATAAGTAATTTTATTTATTTAATAACTGCTTGTGTGCCTTCTCAGCCAACAGAAGATTTTGAACTATTACCTTCCGAAAGATTAACAAATAAACTTGAAGCTAACAGAAGAAGGATAAAAACGTTTGAAGGTAACGGTACTTTAACAGTAAACTCTCCCGTTGAAAACAGTGCAACATTCAGAATAGTACTATTAAAACCGGATTCAATTTATCTTACAATAATGGGACCTTTTGGAATAGAATTAGCACAGGCGCTTGTTACTAAAAGTAATTTTATATTTTATGATGCGCTTCAAAATACGGCTTATACCGGTGATGTAAATTCAAACGCACTCCGAAGTATATTCAGAATTAATCTAAGCTTTGACGATTTACTTGATGCTTTTATCGGCTCGGTTAACTTAACAAATAATTTATATCACCCGCCTGATGAGTATTTTGTTGATGGAGATAAGTATGTTTTAACCTATTATGATTCTACCCGTGAAAATAAAACAGTTTATAAAGTTGATGTAAGACAGCTTGGAATAACTGAATATCAATTGTTTGATTTAAACGGCGAGCTGACTTTGCAGGGTAACTATAAGGATTTTGAATTACTTGAAAATGTTGCTGTGCCTTATAAAATCAGTATTGATAATAAGATTGATGAGCAGAAAATCAGTATTGATTACAAAAAGATAAAAGTAAATAATGAAAATATCAGGGTCGATTTTAAAGTGCCTGATGATGCAACAATTATAAAATGGTAAAATTTCTTTTAAAATCTTTTTTGATTTTTTTTATTCTATTCAGTGATCTGTCATTTTCACAATCGAATGATATTGAAAAAAGTAAACAGGAACTCTCGAAAATTAAAGAAGAGATAACACGTCTTGAGAAGGAATTAGCACAAAAAACAAAAAAGGAAAAAAAATCTCTTTCTGCATTAGATAATATCAGCAAACAGAATTTTCTTGTAAATAAAATGCTTGTTGATTTAAGAACAGAAGAAAAACAAAAGCAGGATCAGATTAATATCCAGATTAAAACCATTGAAGAGATTGAAAGAGAAATAAGGACACTTCAGAGTAATTACGCAAAGTATGTTACTTCCACATACAAAAACGGAAGTTATAGCGATTGGGAAAGCCTGCTTAATGCTGCTTCATTTCAACAGGCTGTTATAAGAATAGAATACCTGAAGCGATTTGCTGCCAGCAGAAAAAATGATTTGATAAAATTTGAAAAAAACAAATCGGATCTGATTGCTGCCAAACAAAAACTACAGATAGAATTAGAAGCACAGCACAAAATAACATTACAAAAAGAATCAGAAGAAAAAACATTAAAGCAGAAGATTACAGAAGAAAGAAAAATTCTTAATGAAATAAAAAAGGATAAGAAGCTTTTAGCTAACAGTGTCAATGAAAAAAGAAAATCAGAAAAAAAAATCAGGGATTTGATCGTAAAACTTGTTGAAGAGGCTGAAAGAAAAAGAAAAGCGGAAGAGGAATTAAAGAGAAAAGAGATGTTAGCTTCAACCGAGACAAAAACTAAAAAGGAAATAATTCAGACTGAATATGACGTTAATCTATCAACTACTTCACTTGGTTCTTTTGCAGAGATGAAGGGAAAACTCAACTGGCCAATTTCAAAAGGTAAAGTAGTTAGAGGTTTTGGTGAATCACTCAATCCCAAATTAAAGACTTTAACAGTTAATTATGGTATTGATATCAGAGCAAGCGGTGATCTGAGCGTAAAAAGTGTTGGAGAAGGTGTTGTCTCAGCGGTAGAGTGGCTTCCGGGATATGGTACTGTTTTAATTATGAGTCATAAAGGTAATTTCAGAACCGTTTACGGACATCTTTCAGAAGTATTCGTGAAAGAGGGTGATAAGATTAATACAGGTGGTTTAATCGGCAAAGTAAGCGAAGGAGTTGATGGTAATATTTTACATTTTGAACTTTGGAACGGAAGACAAAATGTGGATCCGCTTACGTGGTTAAAAAAGTAAATTCTATCGTTGAAAAGATTATTAAAAATAATCAGCAACAATAAAGTTTTAGTTAAAAACTTTACATCATTGTCACTTCTGCAATTAGCTAATTATATTTTTCCGGTTATCACTTTACCTTATTTAGTCAGAGTCCTTGGTCCTGAAAAGTATGGATTAATAAATTTCGCTGCCGCCTTTTCCGCATATTTTGTAATAATAACTGATTATGGATTTAATCTTTCAGCAACTCAGGAAATATCTGTTAACAGAAATGATAAAGAAAAAGTTTCCGAGATATTTTCTTCGGTTTTAACAATTAAGATAATACTTTTCTTTTTGTCATCGGGGATATTTTTTCTAATAGTTAATATGTTTGAATTGTTCAGTAATGATGCTGGTTTATATTCAATAATGTTTATCGGAGTTGTTGGTATTGTATTATTTCCTTTGTGGGTGTATCAGGGTGTAGAAAAAATGAAATACATTCTTATAATTAATGTTGCTATCAGATCAGTTACAATTGTAAGTATATTTTTATTAGTTAAAGTTGAAAATGATTATTTACTTCTTGCTGTCATTTATACGATTACCCAGGTAATGACTGGAATAACCGGACTATTCTTTGCGATCAGAAAATTTGACCTGAGATATTTGTTTCCATCCAAAGTCCAATTACTTGAGCAACTTAAAAAAGGCTGGAATCTTTTTCTTTCCTCAATCTGGATAAATCTTTATACCACTTCAAATGTATTTATACTTGGATTGTTTGCTCCGAATAGTGTAGTAGGCTATTATTCAGCTGCTGATAAAGTCCGGATTGCGTTTCAGGGAATTTTATCCTCAATGTCTCAAAGCGTATTTCCTTATGTAAATAAATTATTAGCAGAATCGTATCAGAAGTTTATAAGTTTTAATAGAAAGCTGTTAAAAATATCAGTTATGATTGGAATTATTATTTCTTCATCATTGTTTTTATTTGCTGAGCCAATTGTTAAAATAGTTTTAGGAAATGAATATTCTCCATCTGTAATTGTTTTAAGGATTATTGCCTGGCTGCCATTGATAATATTTTTAAGCAATGTATTTGGTATTCAGACAATGCTTCCATTAAATTATCAAAAAAAATTTTCTCAGATTTTATTCCTTGCAGCATTGATCAATCTAATGATATCATTTTCTATCGTACCATCTTATTTTGAAATTGGAACAGCAGTATCTATGCTTGTTACGGAAATATTTGTAACACTTTCATTTTTTATCTTTATTAGGATGAAAAGAATTCCGGTGATATGAAAACAGATTATTTTATAGTGGGTGCAGGATTTGCCGGTTCTGTTTTAGCTGAAAGAATTGCATCGCAATTGAATAAAAAGGTTCTGATTGCTGAGAAAAGAAATCATATCGCTGGCAATGCTTATGATGAATATGATGAGCATGGAATATTAGTTCATCGTTACGGTCCGCATATATTTCATACAAATAGTAAAGAGGTTTTTGAATATTTATCTCAATTCACAGAATGGATACCTTATGAACACAAAGTTTTGGCAAAGCTTGGTAATGAACTTTATCCTATTCCGATTAATAGAATAACAATTAATAAGCTTTACAGCCTTAACCTTAAGACAGATGAAGAAGTAAAAGAGTTTTATGAAAGAGTTAGAGAGAAAAGGTTCCCGATAACCAATTCAGAAGATATAATTGTAAATCAGGTTGGTTATGATTTGTTTAATAAATTTTTCAGATATTACACAAAAAAGCAATGGAATTTAGAGCCTAAAGGACTTTCAGCTTCGGTTTGCGGAAGAATTCCGGTCAGAACAAATGATGACAGCAGATATTTTACGGATAAGTATCAGTTTATGCCCAAAGATGGTTATACAAAAATGTTTGAGAGAATGTTGAATCATAAAAACATTGAAGTAATTTTGAATACAGATTATAAAAATATTTTAGATTCAGTTAAATTTGATAAAATGATTTACACCGGACCAATAGACTACTTCTTTGACTTTAAGTTTGGGAAACTACCTTACAGATCAATAAGATTTGAGTTTGAGAATATAAGCAAGAAGCAATTTCAGGAGACTGCCCAAATAAATTACGTTGATGATTCTGTTAAATATACGAGGGTAATTGAACATAAATTATTGAGTCAGCAAAATTCTGATTCGACTACAATATCATTTGAATATCCCCAAAAGGAAGGAGAGCAGTTTTATCCTATTCCGACTGAAGAAAACAGAAGTCAATATCTTTTATATAAAAAAGAAGCAGAGAAATTAAGCGATGTTTTTTTCTGTGGCAGATTAGCGGAATATCAGTATTACAATATGGATCAGGTTGTAGCAAATACATTAAAACTGGTTGGAAATCTGAGAAATGAATAATCAGCCTTTAGTAACTGTAAATATACTTTCATATAACCGCAAAGATGAGTTGAGAAATACACTTACAAAGGTTTTTGCTCAGGACTATAAAAACATTGAAGTAATTGTAGTAGATAATGCATCAAGTGATGGAAGCTCTGAAATGGTTAAAAATGAATTTCCATCAGTGCAGTTAATACAAATGAAAAAAAACATTGGTATTGCCGGCTGGAATGAAGGATTTAAAATCGCAAAAGGGGATTATGTTTTGGTTCTGGATGATGATAGTTATCCGGAGGAACAATCAATCCAAAAAACAGCAAATATTTTAAACAATAATGGTAGTGTTGGACTTGTTGCGTTTAATGTTATTGATAGAAGTCGTAATATTTCTGAAACAAAAGATTTTACTGCACCGATCAAGGATTTTATCGGGTGTGGAGCATTGATTAGAAAAAGCTGTATTGATATGATTGGTGGTTTTGATAATAGATTTTTTATTTATGCTCATGAAACTGACTATTCTATCCGGCTTTTGAATGCAGGATATTTAATTGACTATTGTGATGAAGCGATTGCTTATCATAGGAATTTAGCTGCCCCAGGATCTATGCCTGCTTTTAGTGAATTCAGGTTTGTTTATCAAAGTTTAAGTTATGTTAAATTAATAAATAAATATCTTCAACCTGAACAGATAAAAAAATACAAAAGAAAATTATTATTGAATAGGTTTCTGATTGCGCTATACTTTGGTATGCTAAAAGATTTCATCAAGTTATTAAAATTGGTAAATAAAGAATTACCGGATGGTCAAATGGTGCTTATTAAAAAAGAGATTATTGACTTATATAACTTTAATTTAGAAATATTCAGCAGATACTATTTCAATAGACTTTTTCAAAATCAACCAAGGAATTATTATCCATTTTTATATCTGAAAACGATATTTTCTTCACTTGCAAAAAAGAAATTATTACTCGAATAAGATGATGAATCCTGTAATATCTGTAATTATGCCGGTGTATAATGCAGAAAAATTCATAGGTCAGGCTGTTCAGAGTATTTTAAATCAGACATTTAAAAACTTTGAACTAATAATTATTAATGATGGCTCTACAGATAAATCTGAGAAGATAATTGAAAATTTTTCTGATAATAGGATTAGATATTTTTCTTTTAAGAACAAAGGAGTTTCAGCCTCAAGGAACTATGGAATTTCAGTTTCTTTAGGAAAATTTATTGCACTGATGGATGCAGATGATATTTCAGATAGTGAAAGATTAGAAAAGCAGTTAAATTTTTTAATGGATAATTCACATATACAAGTAGTTGGAACTAACTGTGAAATAATTAACCAATACGGAAAGGTTATAGGCAAAAAGAAATTCCCTGAGTATCATGAGCAAATAGAGTTTTTAGCACCTTTATTTAACTCAATGTGCTTTGCTTCAATAATGATATTAAAAGAAAACTTATTAAAAATTGGAGGATACAAAGAGGATTTAATTGGTGCTGAGGATCATGAATTATTATTAAGACTTTTGCTTGGTGGATTTAAAGTTAAAAACATACAAGAGAATTTATATATGTACAGAAGAGTTAGTGATTCTATTTCTCATAAATACTTACACATTCAGAAGTCAAATCACTATATCAACGCGTATAATTATTTAAATACTCCAGAGATTGTTCAAAAGGATTTCAGAAATAATTTTAGAAAAGGATTACTTGAATACTACTATGGTGATATTTCACGCTGCCGAAAATATCTATTTAAATCACTGGAAGAAAAGTCAGTCTCAAAACTGAAAGTCTTCAGATTATTACTGGTATCAATTTTAGGGCATAGATTTATCAGCTTATTAAGAGCTAAAGGTGTTCTGCCGCAAATTAACAAAATGTTTTATACAATGTTTCGAATAGATTTTCAGAAAGTTAAAGAAACTTAGTATGAATTTTGCAATTACTGTTTTGGTAACCACCTACAATTGCGGTGTTTATATTAAGCAAGCCATTCAAAGTATTTTAAATCAGACATACAAATATTTCGAATTATTAATTATTGATGATGGCTCTAATGACAATACAGATGAAATTGTTTGGAGCTTTAATGATGATCGGATCAGATATATTAAAACACATCATATCGGTAGGAGTGCTGCATTAAATATGGGATTACAGGAAGCTAAACATGAACTGATTTCATTTTGTGATGCTGATGATATCATTCATCCTCAGAAACTTGAGAAACAATTAAGGTTATTTAAGAATGAAAATGATTTAGTTTTTACTGATACAGCAGTTTTTAGGAATAAGAAAATTCTATATGAGTTAAAAATCTTAAATGATATGAACATTATAAAACGTAAGATTGCTCTGCACGGTCATTTTGGACAATCTATATTATATAATAGAGACTTTATTTTGAGAAACGGCGGTTACAATAATAATCTTACAGCATTTGTTGATTATGATTTATTGTTAAGAATCTTTAATAAAGGCAATATTATTGTTCTGCCAGAGGTTTTATATTTTCAAAGGTTAAGAGAAAATTCAATTAGCACAACCGATACTATGAAAAAGAAACACATAATATATCAGGTGCAAAAGAATTACTTTACAAAGCTTGAAGAAAATTTTGGTATTTCTTCAAACAAAGATCAATTGATAATTAAAGGTTGGCGGGAGTTTTTTTACGGCGGGAAGAAAACTGCCAGAGAATATTGGCTGAAAGCGGGATTTAAAATCTGGGATCTTAAGCTTACGTTTACTTTTTTATTATCTTTTTTGCCCGAGAGCTTTCTTGATTATATAAAGAATAAAAGAGTAAGGCTTATGACAGAGTACAGAATAAATAAACTTTTTGGTAAAAATAATATCCAAATTATTTTTAATAGAGTTGTTGAGCAATTAGCTGCAAAATGATAAATATTTTACATCTTCAAAATTATCTTAACTTGTCCTGCGGCGTTTCAAAGACTATTTACCTTATAGTTAAAAACTCTTCACATCAATTTAAGCACAATGTTATTTGTTTTGGGGGCGATGGGTTATCAAGATTCGGAGAAATGAATATTGATCCAATTATTTTAGATAATAATAAGAGATCCTACAAAAGTGTTCTAACTCATTTTACTAAGTTGTATCGTTATTGCAGACAAAATGAAATAAACATTATTCATTCACATCACAGATACTTTGATGCCTTATCCAGATTGTTAAAATTATTTTTATCAGTAAAGACGATTACTTCTGTTCAAAGTAAAGTGTACGGCAATAAAATAATTAGTTATAAAGCAGATATGCTGATTCCTTGTAGTAATTTTATTAAAGAACATTTGATAAAGAATTTTAATATTAAAGAAGAGCGGCTTAGAGTTATTTATAATTCTGTTGATCAATCTGAAGCTTTTACCCTGAGACCGAAAGAAGAAATAATGAACGAACTTAATATTCTGTCTGACAGTTTTATAATTGGTTATTTGGGCAGACTTGATTATTCGGAAAAGGGTATTGATATTTTATTAGAAGCGTTCAGGCTCTTGAGTGAAACTAATAAAAATATATTCTTATTATTGATCGGAAATGGAAAAGATGAAAATGAAATTAAGTCATTTATTTCTGCTCATCAACTTAATGCAAAAGTATTTAACTCGAAAAAGGATATATTTAATTACTATCAGTTAATAGATCTGTTCGTTTTGCCGTCAAGAATAGAACCATTTGGAATTGTAATTATTGAGGCAGGAATAATGAGAGTTCCAGTTATTGCTAGTAATGTTGATGGAATTCCTGAATTAATAGAACATGAAATAAATGGGCTATTGTTTGAATCGGGAAATGTACACGATTTAAAAGCTAAGATTATTAGAGTTATGAACAATCCTGAACTTGCACGGGGATATGCTCGAAACTTATATCGAAAAGTGAATGATTCATTTACAATCGAGAGGACAATACCATTATATGAGCAGATATATCAAGATGTTATTGGATGATTCAAATTCTATTTCTATAATTTCATGTAGAATCAATCTGCTTGATTACAAAGATTTATTAACTGCTATTGATAAAGCAATAAATGATAATTTGTCATTAACCATTACAGGAGCAAATGCTCACATAATCAATCTGAATGAATCTGATATTTTATTTAGTAATTGTATTAAGGAATTTGACATCATACATTTTGACGGAATTGGTTCTTTTCTAGCAATTCGATTTCTTTATCCTCAATTAAAAGATTTAAAAAGAATTACCGGTTCAGATTTTTATGAAAAGTTAATTCCACATGCAATAGAATGTAATTATTCATTCTATTTTTTTGGTGATACTTCAAGCACTTTAAGTAAGTTATCAAGTAAACACCCGAGAATAAAGATAAATGGTACTCATTCAGGATTTGATTTTAACACATATTCAGTTATTGAGGATATAAATAATTCAAACGCTGATATTGTAATTGTTGGCCTTGGTTCAGGATTACAAGAAAAGTGGATTGCACAAAATAAAAGGAAAATTAAATCAAAAGTCATTATTGCAGTTGGTGATGGGATAAAAGTTTTTGCAGGAACAAAAAAAAGAGGTCCAAAATTTATTCAGATGATTGGATTGGAGTGGTTTGTAAGGTTTTTATACGAACCGAAACGACTTTGGAAACGGTATTTTATTGGCTTACCGTTATTTATATTTAGAATAGTAAAATTCAAGTTTCAAATAAACAAAACAGATTTATAATATGAAACAAACTATAACTATTGTAATTCTTTTGACTTTAATGCTTCAATTTTCTTTTCACGCTCAATCTGATATTGAGACTTTTTCAAATGGGTTTTCTGTCAAGCTTGATTTTAATGAACCTTTTCATAATGATATTAAAAATGATTTGGTGATTATCAGAGATTATACTGATTACACAGATGTTGATGCCGCCGGGCATTTCAAACTGCCATCCAAAACTTTTTTAGTTGCAATACCTCAATTCTCAAAACCATTTATCAGGTTTGAAAATGTTCAAACAGAAATAATCAGGAATACAATTCCTGAAATTCAGCCTAAAGTAAAAAAAGTAAATGATTCAACAATTGTTTATGAAAAAATTGAATTTGATCAGGCAATCATTACTGATGCTTATTCAGAGATGCAGATTTTAGGCTATATCTGGTACAGAGAATATTATTGTGCAGTTGTAAAAATAAACACTCATAAATTTGATAATACAAACAGACAGATAAAAAGAATCAAAGCAGGTGATTTGAAAATTGAATTTGATATGAATTATCCGGTTGATTTTAATAACATATCGTTAAATACATCAGATAATATTTCTATTCCCGGTGATTTAGTCATCAATTCACAGATTGCTCAGAACTTTGCTGCAAAGCAACCGCTTCTGCTTTCTGATACTACAGGTAACTGGATTAATTATGGATATGAATATCTGAAAATTGGGACTGCTAAAGATGAACTAGTAAGAATTACAAAGTCTGATTTAGAAACTATGGGTATTAATGTATCCCAAATTAATCCCGGGACTTTTCAGCTTTTTGAATCTTCTGTTGAAATACCAATTACTGTATTTGGAGAGGAAGATAGTGTGTTTAATGATGATGATTATATTCAATTTTATGGTACACTTAATTATCCTAAAATATCTCATCGTATTATTAACCAGCCAAATCAGCCATATAATGAATATTTAAACAGATATTCAGATACAACATTTTACTTTTTAACATGGAATAAACAGAATGGTCTGCGAATTCCTGTACAAACTGATTATGTAAACGGACTTTCCGATTCATTGAAATATTACAGGTATTTTGAACATGTTGAAAACAATATTTTATTTCAAAATTGCTATACAGATGAAGTTGAAAACCAAACTCCGGGATGGTTGCGGAACAAGACATGGTATTTTGTACAGACAACTTGGTTTTATAGTAATACTACGCGTAATTACAATTTTAATGTTATAGATGTAGTTCCAAATAAACTTGCAAAATTTTTCTATAAAGCAGTTAGCTTCGGTTCTGATAAAGTTTATGATGCCCATCAGCTGACGTTAAAAGTAAATTCTGTCTTAATAGATTCACAATCAATCAATAGAAATGATCAGGTTTTATTATCCGGTCAGTTAAACACCAATCAGCTATCAGCCAATCCAAGTGTTATGACTATAAAAAACCATGCAAATTCAAGTTCAAGTAATGCTGTTGTGCCAGACTGGTATGATGTTGAATATCCTCGTTATTTGAAACTTGATTCTGATTTCCTTTTGTTTACAGTGGATGATGATGTTTCAAGTGGTTTAAAAACAATAACAGTAGATAATCCTGCTTCATCCACATTTGAAATATATAAAGTTAAACCTTCTTTTAAGAAAATAACTGGTTTTCAAATTAATTCTGGTAAGCTTTTGTTTACAGATACTGTTAATGCCGGAGATAGATATATCATTTCAGAAGTATCCAAAATCGGTAAACCTGTTTTCTATTATAAAAAGCAGTTTGTAAATCTCAGATCAAAAAGCGAACAAACTGATTATCTGGCAATAACTCATCCGAAATTCATTTCATCAGCACAAAGCTATGTAAATTTAATTTCATCAATTTACAATGTAACTGCAAATCTTATCTCTGTTGAGGATATCTTTGATGAATTTGGATTTGGCTATCCAACTCCTGAATCTATAAGATTATTTAATGCTGTAACTTATCAAAACAAACAATCTCCAAAGCCTCAGTATCTTACAATAATAGGAGATGCTAATTATGATTATAAATTATACAGATTTAAATCCGATGGCGTAAAGGGCGGGGGAAATTTTGTACCGGGATTTGGAAATCCGATAAGTGATAATTGGTTTGCAGTCTGGAACCCCGATACTCTACCGATTCCGCAAATGAAAGTCGGAAGGATACCGATTAATACAAGCGAAGAATTGGATTACTACTTAAGTAAGGTTCAGAATAATTTTAATCAGAGATATAATGAATGGAACAAAGAGTATATGTTTTTTTCAGGAGGCAGAGCAAATGAGCCGGGTGAAATTGCGCAGTTAAAAGCAGCTAATGATCAGGTGATTAACAATCATGTAAAGCCGGCTCCATTAGCTGGTTCGTACACTCATTTTTATAAGACATCAGAACCAATGACAGATTTTGGTCCTTACGCGCCGGAAGAAATTTCAAGGAAGATAGATGCAGGAGCGGTTTTTATTTCATATATCGGACATAGCGGTACCGCAACCTGGGATAATAGTATAAATGAGACTACTCAGTTGAAAAATAAAGTCAATCGTAATCCATTGATCACGGATTTTGGATGTTCTACTAATAAATTTGCAGAACCTGATATCCTTTCTTTTGGTGAAAGATTTTTGTTTAACAGTGATGGACAGGCAATAGGTTATATCGGAAATTCATCATTAGGTTTTACCAGTACATCGTTGACATTGCCAATTTATTTTTATGGAGAGATTATTAATAGCACTGATAAGGAAGTAGGAGCTTCACATCTATTATCAAAAATCAAAATGTTTAATAACTTAGGGACATCAACGTTTTTTAGATTATTTGCGTTAACAAATACTTTGTTAGGAGATCCAGTGCTCAGGATTAAAATTCCGGATAAGCCAAATCTTAATATTTCAGAAGCTGATGTAATCTTTAATAATAATTTTATTAATGATGCGATCGATTCAGTTAAAGTGGATGTTATTATTAATAATTTCGGTATTAAGGATACCTCAATGTTTAATTATAGTATCACACACATCTTTAATGGTAATGTTCAAAAGAATTATTCTTACCGGAGAAGTTTACCTTCTTTCAAAGATACTTTATCAGTTTGGATTTTCACAAAAGGGTTAGCTGGTGAAAATGTTTTAACTGTTAATCTTGATCCAAATAATGAGGTAAATGAAATATATGAAGATGATAACAACCTTACATTTCATTTTTATGTTTACTCAACAGAGCTAAGAGATATTGTTAAACACAGAATAGAAAATCCTGAATTAAACAGTATAAAAATTCTGAATCCATCTTTAAATAGTATAGATCCATTTCAAATCAGATATCAAATTTCAGAAACAGAAAGTTTTCTTAACCCTGTCGAAAACACAATTTCTTCTGATTCGTTCTTTACATTATTAAATCTGTCTGGACTGCAAAACAATAAAAGGTATTACTTCAGATATAAGATGGATGAAGCCGGTTCATCTTATTCTGGTATAAAATCTTTTTATAATAAAAATAATTCTGACTTTTTACTTAATGACTCGGTTTCCTTTGCAAATCAGGTTACAAATGACCTTGAGTATAAGAATGAAAAATTATCAATCGAACCTGAAGAAATAAATATTTCCGTTACTTCCGCCGGATTTGAAGCAGGCAAAACTTGTGTAATAGCAAAAAACGGAATTAATCTTTTATCAAATACATTTTTTGCCGGAATAGGAATTGTTGTCTTTGATGATGTAACATTTGAAATTGATACATCAACATGGTTCACATTATTTAATCAGCCTGCTAATGTTGAGGCTTTAGCTGTATTGATTGATTCAATTCCTGATGGTAAAATTGTAGCGATGGGGGTTTCTTCTGATGCGGCTAATAATATGTCCGCTCATTTAAGAAATGCTATTATATCTTTAGGCAGCACAAAAATTACTGAGCTGCAGTATAGAAGTTCCTGGGCTTTGATCGGTAAGAAAGGGGCTGTTCCCGGAGAAGTAATAGAAGAAGTTAGAGGCAGATATGATGGACTTATTTATATTGACACAACTTTTGTAATCCCTAAGAAAGAAGGCACACTTGAAACTGCTGAAATTGGTCCGTCATCTGATTGGCAATATGCAAACTTTGAACAAACAATACCATCTGGTTGTACAATCCAGCATTTTGTATATGGAATAAAATCTGACTTACAGATTGATTCTCTTGGCACCTTGAATTTAACAAATAACACTGCAGCTCTTGATTTTATTAATCCCGAAGTTTATCCGAAAATAAAAATTAAATCTTACTTCAATGCAAATACTGAAGGAGTTTCACCGGAACTTTTATCACTTGGGATTGATTATACCGGCTTATCAGAAATTGGAACGAACTATCAGGTTATTGAAGTAAATAAAGATACAGTGCTTGCTGGCGAAAATGTTAATCTTACTTTTTGGATTTATAATATTGGTGAAGCTAAAGCAGATTCATTCGATGTAGTAGTGAGTGTATTTAACTCAAATAATAATTTAGATTCAAGCTATAGATTTAATTCTGTTTCTATATCTGCCGGTGGAAAGTTAAAGTTTGACGTTAGTTATACTCCTTATGGTTCAGATACAGATAAGAAATTTTTTGTTCTTATCGATCCGGATAACAGGGTAAAAGAATACTTCAAAGACAATAACTTCTTTACGAAATCATTCTATGTTCAAAGGGATATTGTTTCGCCAGCCGTTAAAATTACTTTTGATGATGCTGAAGTTATATATGGTGATTTCGTTTCTAACAAACCTGATATCAAGATTGCATTGAGTGATGATTCTCCCATCCCGATTACTGATACTTCAGCAGTAAAAATTTATCTTAATGAAATGCCGGTTTACTATGGAGTTACTCAGAATAATATTTCCTATTCTACAAGTCCGGACAATCCTAAATTTATTGCTAATTATAAACCTGAACTTGAAGATGGTGATTATTTACTAAGAGTAGTTGGAAAGGATTTAAGCGGTAACATAGCAGATTCAGCTTCGAGTGAAGTATATTTTGTTGTTTCTTCTGAAACAAAACTTCATCAGGTTTATAACTATCCCAATCCGTTCTCTGAGGAAACTTATTTTACATTCAGGTTAAGCCAGATACCGCAGGAAATAAAAATTAAAATTTACACTATCGCCGGAAGATTGATAAAAGAGATAGTTCGTAATTCATCAGAATTAAATTATGATCTCAATAAAATATTATGGAATGGACGGGATGAAGACGGAGATATTATTGCAAATGGTACTTATATTTACAAAGTTTTTATAAAAAATCAGGATAAAGTAGAATCCGTTACTCAAAAGTTAGTTATTGTTAAGTAAAAATAATTTATTAAAGTATGGAGAAATATATGAAGTCAACATTGCTGTTATTTTTAATGATAATACTATCTGTTCAATCAAATGCTCAGTGGGATAATTATCCCAAACCAGATGAAGGTTTTATTAACAGCGGCTTAGGTATTACCTGGATTGATGGAAAACCTCATTACCGTATTGCATTCAGACCAGAGATTTCTTTTTCTGATTTTGGTATCGGCTTGGACCTTAATCTGGACTTTGATTCAGAAGGGAAGTTAAGAAAAGAAAATTTTAACGAAACATCGGATTATCTTAGTATTATCAGATATATAAGATATGGAATTAAGAACGATCCTGTTTTTATTAAAATCGGTGCGCTTGATTACTATACTTTAGGACATGGAAGCATTATGCAGCACTACAATAACAGTCCGACTTTTGATAACAGAAGAATTGGATTCGTTGCTGATATTGATTTCGGAAAGTTTGGCTTCGAATCAATTATGGGTTCGTTCTCTCCCGCAGGTGTATTTGGAATTAGAGGTTACATCAGACCTTTGCAGTTTACTTCCGCAGCAGATATTCCAATTATAGGTAATCTTGAAACTGGAGTCTCTTTCGTCTCGGATATGAACAAAGATGCAGGGATTATCAACGGCACATACAATAATTCATTGAAAAAGTTCGACATTACAGAAGATAAAGGCGCAATAAGTGTGATTGGATTTGATATTGGACTTCCATTGCTTAACTCAAGTGTTACTGATATTACCTTATACGCAGATTATTCAAAGATATCAGGGTTTGGCAGCGGAGTAGCAGCAGGTGTTATGTTTGATTTTAATCTCAGTACTCTTGTTAATGTTAATGCAAAATTAGAAAGAAGATTTAATAACGGTAAGTATATTCCATCGTATTTTAATTCCTTACACGAAATAGAAAGATTTAAAGTTGATTCAGCAGCAGGAACATTTACAAGTAAAGCGCTTGCACTAAATAGTATAACTGAAAATCAAAATGGGTTTTACGGAAATTTACTGATAAGAATCTTAGGACTGTTTGATATTTATGGCGGCTATCAGCGTCTGGATAAAGAACCTAAAAGCGGTATTATGAACCTGAGAAGTGCTATTGAACCGGAAGGAGTTCCATTTGTTTTACGTGCTGGTTACGATAAAATAAATATTCAAAATGAAAAAGATCTCTTTACTCTTGATGATCGTTCTTATTTGTTTACAGAAGTGGGATACAAACCGGTTGAGTATTTACTTATATCCATTGTTTACAGTTGGACTTATACTCCAATCAGAGGCGGAGATGATAAGATAATTGGATTTGAACCACAAAAAAGAATAGAACCAAGAGTATCGTTTATTTATCCGTTTAAGTTTTAGATAGTTACTAAATTATTTTACAATTAATAAAGAGTCTTATCAACAAACTAATGGTATGACTCTTCATTTATATTTTTAACTTATTCAGATACTGTATTTGTGATTAAATGGTAGTAAAAAGCATTACGCTAAATATTATCAGGGTTCGATTAGTGTGATAATGTCGGATAAGCACTGATCAAACATGTGGGATAGTTCTTTGCGAATTATTGTAAGTGAAGATTAATTTCTGCAATAGATAAGGTATAAATTACTTCTTAGTTGAAAAAGTTTAATTAAAAAAAGAAAGAGACTCCAAATAATTAATAATTTTGTAATAACAAAAAAAAACAAAAACAATTAAAAGGAGTCTCAAGGTGAAAATTAAGG
>Ga0208462_1000096_pt1 | contig 117608 bp, 113 predicted proteins | sample AD_SCU001_MetaG_FD_184452 | JGI IMG/M metagenome (GOLD analysis project Ga0208462, IMG submission 184452) | Active sludge microbial communities of municipal wastewater-treating anaerobic digesters from China - AD_SCU001_MetaG (SPAdes) (version 2) | ecosystem: Engineered > Bioreactor >...
CAAAAGGCACTTTACCTTAATGGGTAGAGTGCCTTTAAGTTGACCACTAGATTTTGGAAAGCGGTATTTAACCACCTAATTTTGGAAAGCTGAATACTTAGCTTACCACCTAATTATTTAAAGGGCCAATCTTTTATGATTATGATTATCAAAAACTAGTCGATCTGATCAACTTCTTTTCTCAATTTTCCAAGTAAAACTTCCCGTGATCTCTTCATCATATAATTCAACCACGATATAATACGTTTTTCCACTTTCAAATGCGCAAATCAATCCAAAGTTAGCTTCATCTCCACCGTCATCATTGGAATCAAAAAGCTCCTTATGTTCATCATAGACATACAGATATGTGTCGTTTTCACCTTCTGAATAAATGTAATAGTTACCCGATGTGATTGGAGTAAATTTGTAAAATAACGAATCACCCTCAACCGTAATATTTACAGTGATCGTGTTACCTTCATAGACTTCAGTCGCTTCATCAAAACCACTGGTTTCTTGATTAATCGACCATGTGAAACTACCTGCAATCTCATCATAGAGTTCAACAACAATATAATAATCTTGTCCACCTTCAAAGTAAATAGATAAACCAAAATTATAATCAACCCCACCATCGTCATTCCAGTCGATCAATAATTCGTTTTGATTATAAACACTCAGATATGTATCTTGATCACCTTGAGAATAGATCTCATAATAACCTGAAACTAAAGCAGTAAAGACGAAATATTGATCACTACCAGGAACAGTGATATCAACGGTGATAGTTGCACCTTCTAAGACCTCAATTGCAGATAAAAAGCCAGTTGTGATTTTTTCAATGGACCACGTAAAACTTCCAGTATCATCATTATCATAGAGTCCAACAACGATGTAATAATCTTGTCCACCTTCAAAATAAATAGCTATACCAAAATTATAATCAGTTGCTCCATCGTCATCTGAATCAAGTAGAGCTTCATTTTGATTATAGATGCTTACATAGGTGTCTTGATCGCCAAGAGAATAGATTTCATAATAACCTGAGACTGGAGCCGTAAAGACAAAATATTGATTATTTCCTGGAACTGTGATGTTAACTTCTATATTTACATCTTTATAGATTTCAATAGCCCCATCAAAATCAATGGTGAAGTGTTCGATTGACCACGTAAAACTTCCGGTCTCATCTTCGTCATACAACTCAACAACGATGTAATAGGATTGTCCACTTACAAAATAGTATACAAAATCAAAGTTGCTATCGTTACTTCCATCATCATAAAAATCAATGATATCTAAACTTTCATTAAATAAACTCAAATAAGTATCTTGATTTCCTTGAGAAAAAACGCGATAATTTCCAGAAGTAATAGGAGTGAAGAAGTAGTAAAAGGCTTGACCTTCCATCACAATATTGACATCGACAAGATCACCTGAGTGAACGGTGATAGGATGTTCAAAATCTGATACAGTCTGATTGATTGTCCACTTTGCATACAGAGTCATATTGTTTGCAGGCATGGTACCAAACGTATAAGCAGTTGACAGTTCAGCATCAGTATACCATCCATCAAACGAATAACCTATCTTGGTTGGATTATTGGGAGCAGTAACTGCTGTGTTGTAGGCTTGTGTGATATCCGAAACTTCTGATCCACCGGCTTCATTAAAGCTTATGGTGTAATCATTAATAATCCACTTTGCGTAAAGGATTATATTTTCTTCAGGCATCGTGGTAAACGTATAGATTGATGTCAATCCAATATCAGAGTACCATCCACCAAACGTGTATCCCATTTTAGTTGGATTAGCCGGAGCGGTTACTGTTGTGTTCGATGCTTGGGTCAAGTTAGCAACTTCTGACCCTCCATTTTCTTCAAAGGTGATGGTCGATGTAACGACTGTCGCTGTCCATTTCGCATAGAGTGTCAACGTACCACTTCCTGAAAGCAATGAAGTGAGGGAAAATGGTTGTGTCAAATCAGATTTAAGGTACCATCCATCAAACGTATAGCCATCACGTGTTGGTGTAGGAAGGTTGATGGTGGTCGAATCGATACTGATTTGCATGTTTTCGACCTCTAAACCACCATTCTCTTCAAATACGACACTGATTGTTGTCGTCGATCCACATGAAGAAGTAACGATTGAAAGCAATAAAGAAGCAAAAAATAATACTAATTTTTTCATATTTCTGCCCCTCTTTCTATACATCATAAAAACAAATAGCAACAAGAGATATTCTCCTGATGCTAAAATAACCGATATGTATGTTTACTCTTAAGTTCATCTTACATCGAATACTTATAGAGTGCAATACAAAATGGTTAAAAAGCTCCTTGAAGTAAGCTATCATCTGCTTCAGAATTATACAAATAATAATTCATTTGAAGAAAAAATGAATCATGGTTTTTTTATTATCATATTTTTAGATGTTAATCTTCAATAAAGTGTCTGATAAAAATGGTGTTGTTTTCTTTTTTATGAGCATCAAGTTAACAAGTATCATGTAAGATAGAAGTAAACAATAAAAGAGGTCAAATCATGCACGGAGATTTCGTATATCTTGAGTTTTCGCTCGATCCAAACCACATAGAGGAAACATTGCGTTTTTATCATGAGTTATTTCAGTGGACATTTCGTGAGAGTTTCTTATCTTCAAAAAAGTACGTTATGTTTGAAACACCGTCCAAGATTTTGAGTGGTGGGTTTGATGAAAACACAACCTCATCAACAATAGGCGTTCAACTCTATATTGACTGTGATGATATTGATCATATTCTTGAAGTTATTGAAACACATTTCATCCATTCTCAGATTATAAAAAGAAAAACGCTCATATCAAAAGACTTCGGATCATATGCCATTATCATAGATCCATCTGGTAATCGAATAGGTCTTCAACAATCACCTAGTAAGGAGAACTAACTCATGAAAAAGCACTATAAAAGTATCGATTTTCTACGTGGTTTAGGTGTATTCTTTGTTTTAATGCTACATACAGCTTTCTATTTTTATCATGATATTTACGATGTTGATTTAAATAATCCTAGTCCAATCATCACGATCATCGGTTTTCTTCTCATGTTTGCTGGATTATTTGCGATGATCTCAGGAATGTCATATACGATTCAGTTTTTTCATGCTCACGATCAAAAAAAGACATCAAAACGATTAAAGCATATGTTCATCAGTGGTTTAGTTTTGCTCATTGTTGCCTATCTGTATTTTCTTTTCACAGGACCTGGTATTATCAATTTTGAATCACGCATGATGGATGAATCACTATTCGTATCTCTCATTAATCAAGGGTATTTTCAATCCTTAACCCTCGAGCGCATTTTTTATGTTGATAGTTTGGTGATGCTTAGTTTGAACATCTTGCTGTTGTCATTATTTTTTAAGATCACTTGGCGATACATGAAACATCACCATTATCCGTTATTCGTTTTATTATCTGCAGTGATATTTCTTATCCTATCTTATATCCGAATTCCTTTATATCTCATTTACCTCAACGCTGTAGATGAAAGACAATTTGGTTTGATGATTCTCCTCAACTGGTTTGTTGCAAAAAACAATCCGATTTTCCCCTTCTTTGCATTTGCCCTTTTTGGTGTATGGATTGCATGTCTCATCCAAAAACAAAACAACAAAAAGCTTACTACATCCATGCTATCAGTCGGCTTAACTACACTTATCATTGGTGTCGTTGGTTATATCCTTGCACCTGAAACGATGCTCGAACGAGCGATTGATCCAACGTGGTATTTCATTATGGTGATCCAAATTGGCTTATTTATCTTGATGATCTTAGGTGCCCTTCGTTTCTTTGATTTTAAAGATAGAAAACAAGGTCCCATATCAACCTTTATTTCTCGCTTTGGAATCGCTGGATTAACCCCATTTTTCTTTGAACAAATCATCAGTGCACTGATCTTTTTCATCATCAATCAATTTGTGACCCTTGAACTCAACATACCTGGAGCTATCCTATATGGATTCATTCTTGCCATCTCGTGGGGAATACTCCTTATGATATGGGAAAGAAAGCAGTATCGCTACGGTATTGAATGGATGATCGGACGAATTGTATCCTCGGTTTCACCCTCATCCAAATCATTAAAATTAGAAGGTCAGTATGATTAAAGCCATTCGTGATTATCGCTATTTGATGAAAAATCGGAAAAATCTCACACAAGAAGCGATAGTGTCACTCCAACTGAAGAACATCCAAGAGTTACTTCGCTATGCAAAGCATCATAGTCCGTATTACCGTGATCATGAGGAGTACGTTGATCTTTCATCATGGGATGATTTTTATCATCTACCTATCATGAATAAATCTGTGATGATGGAAAACTTTTCAACAATCAATACATGTGGTCTTGGCAAAGAAGAAACGATGGCATATGCCCTTGAAAAGGAAAAGAACAAAGATTATTCAGGTTATTATCGTGATCAATATGTCGTTGGATTATCCTCTGGGACATCAGGAAACAAAGGACTCTTCATTACACCTAAGTCCATGACAAAACGCCTTCCAGCCGTCTTTTTAGCACGTGGTGGTGTGATGTTACGTGATCTTCCTGTTCGCATTCTCTTTTGTTTACGTGTATTCTCTCAAGGATTCCAAGATATCAATGCACCATTCATGAAATTGACCTATGCATCAACCATGACAAAACCAGATGAGCTCGTTGGGATTATGAATGAAAAAAAGATGAATATCCTCATGGCTCCACCTTCGATGCTTCGTGTGTTGATGCCTTATGCTCATTTGATCAAGCATCCGCTAAAGAAGATCATTACTTATGCTGAAGTACTTAGCTCAGCTGATCAAGAACAATTCATCGATCGATTTCATACACAAGTCATTGAAATCTACCAAGCATCCGAAGGTCAACTTGCATCACCTTGTCGTTTCGGAAAGCTTCACATCAATGAAGATATGGTCTATGTTGAACTTTATGATGAGCATCATCACTTGATCAAAGAACCTCACATCGTTGGACAACGGATGATTATCACCAATCTGATCAATTTCGCTCAACCCTTAATACGCTATGAAATGAATGATATGATTGTACTTGATGAACCTTGTCCGTGTGGATCCCATTTTCGTACCATCGAAAGAATTATCGGTCGTCGTGATGATAATCTATGGTTTTATGATCAACAAGGGAAACCTCATGTGATTTATGCTGATCTTTTCGCACGATGGATCATCACTGAAAGCGATGCGATTCGTGAATTTCAAGTCATTCAAGATGACATTTCATCAATTCTCATACGTGTTGATCTCCTTCATGCATTCGATATCAATCAGCTTAAACAACGATTACTTGATGAACTTCATGCACTCCATGTCGATGGAAACATTACGATTGAAGTCGGTAAACTGGATTTACCTCAAGATGCGAATAAGTACAAACGCTTCATCTCACATCTCCACATGAATCCCTGATGACTTTTCTTTCTTTTTACACAAAAATCGTGCAAAGCACTGGCTTTTTTTCATCCTGTTTGTGCTATAATGTGAAAGGTAGAAAAGGAGATGAAATCCATGCAAGTGATGGGAAGAAACTATAAAGGAAAACATCTTAAAAAGAATCAATTAAAAGCTGCGAAGATGGCAGGCAAAAAAGTGGTTCGTAATAAGATTGTCAAAGACAAAGTATAAAAATAGACGCATGGGCGTCTTTTTTATTGTGTCAGATGGATTAATGCTTCATGATCGAGTCGAAATGTGATCCAATCTGCAAGGGGTTTAGCCCCTAAGCGCTTATAAAATTGAATCGATGGTTCATTCCAATTCAAACACATCCAATCAAAACGCTCACATCCACGTTCTAACGCTAAATGAGCTAAATACGTAAATATCATACGTCCAAAACCACGATGTCGATATTCAGGATCGATAAAAAGATCTTCAAGATAAAGATTAGCCTTTCCTAAAAAGGTTGAATAATTATGGAAAAATAAGGCAAATCCAATCGGTTTTTCCTCATATTCTGCAATGATGACCTCCGCACGATGCTCTTTAAATAAAGATGTCTCAAGTGATGATTCAGTAGCTTTCATCACATGTTCAAGTTTTTCATAGATCGCAAGTTTTCGAATATAACTTAAAATCAAGGATACATCCGTTTGATCGGTTGTCCGAAGTCGAAATTTTTTGGTTTGATGTTCATATACAATCATCTTTTTCACTCCAATCGTTCATCCTTATTGTAACAAATTTAGTGTCTCCCTCAGCCATAAAATATGATATAATGCTTCAAGAAGGATGTGACATCATGATTGTACTCGTTGGAGCAAGCGCTAGTGGAAAAACGGAACTCGCCAAAAAACTTTATCAAACCTATGGGTATACGAAATGTATCACAACCACAACCAGACCCAAACGTCAAGGTGAATGTGATGATGTTGATTATCATTTTTTAGATGAAGAAACCTTCCATATCCTTGAACAAGAAGATGCTTTTTATGAAGTGACACACTATAATGGATACTTATATGGTATTCAAAAAAAAGATGTGATGTTTAATGGTGTTGTCATTGTCGATCCCAATGGTGCCAATACACTAATATCACGTGCGAATAAACATGTCTTTATTGTCTATGTAGAAACCAGTGAGGATATCAGAAAGAAACGCATGCTATCGCGTGGAGATACGATTGATCACGTCAATCAACGACTTCTTCATGATCGATCAGTTTTTCATCGCGATGTTTTTATACGTGTTGATTTATTAATCGAAAACGAATCACATACGTTAAGTGAACTTGCACGTACGGTTCATCAAGCCTATCAAGCTTTTTGTGTTCAAACCTAAGCACGAAACAAGATGTTTAGGTGTAAAATAAACATGACGATACATGAGGAGGGGTTTATATGAAAAAAGTCATATTTGTTCTTTTTTTGTTGTTAGGTTTACTTGCAGGTTGTTCTCAAGAAGGGGTTATTCAAGATGATGATAATGAGTCAGAGACAGTGATCCTTGCTGATGACATACCTACACGTAAAATCATTTACGAAGTCAATCTATCCATCAATACGGTAAATCTTGATGAAGCGATTGATGACCTTTCATCGCGCTTAGAGTCCGATGAATGGTTTGATCGAGAATCGATTAGTGATACATACGCAACATTCACGATGCGCATTAAAACAGAACGCTTAGATGCCTTTATTGATGCGATTAGAGATGATTACAAACTCTATCAATTTGATAAGACAGGAACCGATGTTTCTTTGCAATATCAGGATAAATCAAACCGGATTCTTGCGCTTGAAACACAGATTGATCGTCTTTTAGAACTCTATGAGAATGCATCCCTTTCGGATATGATTGTGATCAATGGGCAGTTATCGACTTTAGAAGTTGAATTACAACGTTTAAACGGTGAATTAGCTGTCTTTGATAGCTTAGTCGATTATAGTGAAGTTAACATCACACTTCGTGGTTCACGTCTTGAAACTGAATCACCGTTTATTGCACGCGTTGGACAAGGGTTCATCAGTGGTTGGAATGGGTTATTGACTTTCTTTGAAGAATTCATGATCATTTTAGTCACAGTTTTACCATTTGGTATCTTAGCAGGTGGTCTAGGTTTAGGCTTACGTTTCTACATTAAACGACGCAATCGTAAAGCAGATCTCAAAAAGCAAGTCAAATCATAAGTCATCATCAAGGGGCGCTGCCCCTTTCTTTTTTGCTGAAATACTTTGAATATCTAAACAAGTTATGATATCATGATAGATAGTCAATATCGACTGACTAAAACGAAAATCTTGAAGAGGTTATACTATGCTTATTGAACCATCCATCCGTTCGAATATATTCTTAAATGCGCATCCTGTAGGATGTGAACAATTTGTTTTTGATCAAATCCAAGAAGCGAAAAAACTCCCATCCTTTCAAGGACCCAAAAAAGTGTTGATTATTGGTGGTTCTTCTGGTTATGGATTATCGTCGCGTATTGCTTTAGCATATGGCGCGAAAAGTGATACATTAAACATTAGTTTTGAAACGCCACCTAAAGGAAAACGTACAGGGACAGCAGGATGGTGGAATAACATCTATTTTCAACATTATGCAAAAGAAACAAAGCATATCCATAAAGATTTTGTCGGTGATGCTTTCGGTTCACACATGAAAAAAGATGTCATCTCCTATATTCAAGAAACCTTTGGAAAGCTCGATCTTGTCATCTACTCACTTGCTGCAGGGGCACGTTTCAATGAAGAAACAGGAAATCTTGTGAAATCGAGCATTAAAGCGATTGGAGAAGAAGCACTCGGTAAAACCATCGATTTAGCTGATTTACACGTCAAAGACTTATCGATTGGTATTGCTACAGAAGACGAGATTAAGGATACAGTCTATGTGATGGGTGGCAGTGCGTGGAAAGATTGGATTATGGCACTTGCTGATCATGATTTATTAAACTCAGGATTTAAAACCATTTCATATACCTATATCGGAGGACCTACGACAGATAAGATTTATCGTGGGGGTACCTTAGGAAAAGCGAAAGAAGATTTAGAACAAGCCGCACAAACCATGAACGCATATTTAAAGGATAAATACCAAGGCGAAGCACTTATTTCATCATCAAAAGCTGTCGTCACCAAAGCGTCCGTCTTTATTCCACAGATGCCTGTTTATGTCTCGTGTTTATTTGATGTGATGATGAGAAAAGGATTACATGAAACGATCCTTGAACATAAGATGCGTCTCTTTCGAGATATGGTCTATGGGCAAAAACGAGTTGTTGATGCTGAAGGTAGAATTCGACTCGATCATCTTGAAATGAAAGAAGATGTTCAACAAGAGACTATCGAAATGATGCTTCATTTGTCAGAACATGAACTCTTTGAGCTTCATGGAACACAAACATTTATTCGTGAGTTCAATCAAATTCATGGATTTGGCTATGAAAACATCGATTATAATCAAGACGTCAATCTCGATATGCTAGGTATGTTACAACCCGAATAGGATGCTGGTGCATCCTTTTTTATTAAAAAACCACCTAGATGAGGTGGTATGTATCAAGAGGCGTATAGGTCAGTTTTCCATCGACTTGATGACTTAAGTAAAGATGAATTCTATTAACCTCAAAACTTATGGAGGGTACATGAACACGATGATGATCGCCATGATTGATCAACACGATTTGTCTTCCCAAAGTGATATGGGGTCTAAAAGGTTGATCACTCGGTTCTAGTTTTAGATTCTTCACGATGTGTTGAATCGTTTTAGAAAGCTCGTCAAGGATTTTGGGTGGTTGTTGAATACCGATCCAAAGCACGGATTCAATACCTCGATCAAAAGTACCTAATGAAGCGAGGTTGAGTTGAAATGGGTGAAATGTTTGAAGACCATTTTTCAAATGAGATGTTAGAATAGAAATTTGATTAGCATCCACTTCACCAATGAATAATAGGGTCACATGAAAAAGCGTATGATCGGTCAAGCGACCACGCTTGATAAATGGTTTTAGTTCATCCTGAACCGCTGATAACGTCTGATGAGTTGATTCAGGTAAGGGTATACCCACAAAAAGACGCATGATGTCACCTCACCATGATTATAGCATGGATGAATAAGAAAAAAGGAACATCGATATGTTCCTACTTTTTACGTTCAACGGCTTTATAACCCAAACGACCAACTTGTTCAACGATTTTTTTATCATCGACGACATTCTCATCGTATTCAATCGCAATTTTACTTTCAGTAAGTGTGACTTCAACATCAGAGACACCCTTTGTCTTGGATAATAACTTGGAAATAGCAGTTGAACAACTGACACAGTGCATACCTAAAACATCGTATTCCGCTTTTTTCACATCAACACATCCTTTCACTTTTTATTCTCTTTTGAATGTGTCAAAAAGGCAAATGATATGCAATATTTTCGATTGCTTTCCATGATAAAATCCCATACATTTCAGTATAATAGAATTATGTATGGAGAGTCTATGAAGAAAAATCTTATCCTGATTGTTATGTTCTTATTTCTACAAGGTGTCATTCACAATTTAGGACATCCTATCACACCATCGTTGGTGAAAGCACTCGAAATTCCTGATTATATGTTTGGTCTTTTTTTTGCTGCAATGTCGTTTGGTCTCATGGTAGGAGCACCTCTATGGGGCATCTTAAGTGATCGGGGTCATCGTAAGCTTTGGATTGCTTTAGGACTATCCGTATATACATTAGGACAAATCGGTTTTGGTTATTCAGGACATGCGGTATGGATGGTAATCTTCCGTTTATTTGGAGGATTTGGTGTGGTCAGTGCAATTACCATTTTTACAGCGATCTTGGTTGAACAAACCCAAGCAAAAGATCGTGCAAAATGGTTAGCTTATGTCACAGCTTCATCCACGTTAGGCGCTTCATTAGGCTATTGGATTGGAGGATTTCTAGTCACCAACTCGAGTATGATTGCTCTTTTTGGGACAACCAATCTCTCTCGTGTTTTCTTGATTCAAGCTATATCTAATGCTTTCTATACTCTCCTTATCGTCGTTCTTTTAGGCGATGTTAATGTGAGATTAACCTTCCAACAAAAGCCATCCATGATTGAGGGACTCAAGTCGATTACCAAGATTGATAAACGTTTATTACTTTTCTTCATTTCAGTTACGCTGATGAATATGGCAAGTACCAACCTATCTAAATACATTGATATCTATTTTATTGACTTAGGTTACTCTGAAAGTGATTTAGGAACCTATGTAATGATCACTGGTTTTGTATCTTTAGCTGCAAGCATCTTTTTAGTACGATTTGTATCCAAGATGAAAAAGCAACTTTGGGTGATTGCGATCATGCATATTTTGAGCGCATTCATTGTCTTTTATGTCTTTCGCGCTGAACCTTTTATCACAATAATGTATAGTGTTTATATGCTCTATATTGTGTTTCGATCCCTTTATGTCCCACTTGAACAAAGTTATATTGCCAAAGAAGCAAAAGAAGGAAACTATGGAAGCATCATGGGTCTTCGCCAATCGTTTGTCTCATTAGGCATGGTATTAGGTCCTGTTTTGGGTGGTTTTCTCTATGAGGTTTCACCATTAGCGTTATTCGATTTTAATGGTATTTTGTTTTTAGGCGGCGTTTTTCTTCTCTATGTCATCATGATGATGGAAAAAAGACATCAAAGACGTATCGATGATGCCAATCATCTCTTGGATGAACACATTCAACATGACATCTTGAAAAGCGATCAGATACAATGAATCCATCTTATCGTTTGAATGATCAAGCGGACCTTCTGGTTTGCTTTTTTACTATGTAAAAGATGAAACTTTTTCATGCAAAAATGAAAATATGAAATCATGATGGGAATTCATGGGATGGTCTTGATATAAAAGCGCTTACATGATACAATGAAGATGAAGAAAACGATGACTAGCATATGGCTTTTTTTAACGTCATTTTGCAGTCGTGAGGTCATGGATGACGCTTTTAATACATCGTATACAACGCAATCAATCAAGACCTAAATCTCTCGAAAGGAAATGGAGACTGTTTTATGTCGCTTAAGTTCAAGCATCAACCGATTATTGCTCCCGATTTCTTGCTTCCTCGAAAAGGAACTGATCTATCTAAATGGGCAGTTGTTGCCTGTGACCAGTTCACCAGTTCACCAGAATACTGGCAAGAATTAAGGACCTACATTGAAGATGAGCCTTCAACGTATCGCATGATTTTACCAGAAGTGTATCTTGAAACCATGAATGAAAAAACGATTAAAGACATTCAACATGCGATGGATGAATACATGCATGATGGAATACTTGAATCTGCTGGATCATCATTTATGTTGATTGAACGAACCACTAACCTGAACAATCGACGTTTAGGGCTGATGGTTGCCATCGATCTTGAAGCCTATGATTATCAAGAAGGATCTAAACCACTCATTCGTACAACGGAAAAAACCATCATCGAACGGATTCCACCACGAGTTAAAATCCGCAAGGATGCTCCTATTGAACTCTCTCATGTGATGCTATTGATGAACGATGATAAAAAACATATCATTGAGCGATTGTATGAGAAAAGAAGCACATTCAAGAAACGCTATGACTTTGTATTAAACATGATGGGTGGGCATCTAAGAGGTTATCAAATCTTGGATACGGATCCGATTATTCAAGAACTCTATACGTTAATTGAAGATGAAAAAGACCCCATTCTATTTGTGGTTGGTGATGGAAATCACAGTCTTGCGACTGCAAAAGCGCATTGGGAAAATGTAAAAAAAGGATTAACGATCAAGGAACAAGACAATCATCCTGCACGTTATGCCATGGTTGAAATCGTCAATATTTACGATCAAGGTATTCAATTTGAAGGCATACACCGTGTTTTATTCAATGTTGAACCCGATTTTCTCATTGATCTGTTCCATGCGGTTGATAAAGATGCCGAATCCTGGGTATATACCAAAGATGTTGGTATCGAACAGTTTTTCATTCCAAAGAGCACAGCTGATGCTTATGAACAGATTCAAGGGTTTATCGATCATTATCTCATGCATCACCCCAAAACGACAATTGATTATATCCATGGTGATGATGAATTGATTCGTCTATGCAAAATGCACCCACATGCTGTGGGTATCCATATGCCAACACTTGAGAAAAAGGATTTATTTCCATTTATTCAAACCGGAAAAGTTTTACCAAGAAAATCTTTTTCCATGGGATGTGCAACTGCAAAGCGGTATTACCTAGAAGCACGAAAAATTCGATAACGATAAAGGAGAAAAAAGATGAAACGGATTTATAATTTCTCAGCAGGTCCAGCCATACTTCCTGTTGAGGTGCTGCAAGATGCAGCCAATGAAATGATGGATTACCAAAACAGTGGGATGTCTGTCATGGAGATGAGTCATCGTTCAAAGATTTATCAATCAATCATTGATGAAGCTGAAAAAGATCTGCGTGATTTATTGAACATTCCATCGAATTACAAAGTCCTATTCTTACAAGGTGGAGCTACCCTCCAGTTTTCAATGATTCCGATGAATCTGATGAAACATGGTAAGGCTGATTACATTATTACAGGTCATTGGGCTAAAAAAGCAGCTGAAGAAGCACAAAAATTTGGTCATGTGAACATCGTTGCATCATCTGAAGATAAAATCTTCTCCTATATTCCAGATGTGACTCATCTTCCCATCTCAGAGGATGCAGATTACGTCTTTATGTGCGATAATAACACCATTTATGGGACCAAATATCATACATTACCCAATACAAAGGGTAAGGTTTTAGTCTCTGATGCGTCATCGTGTTTCTTGTCTGAACCGATTGATGTCACAAAGTATGGTGTAATCTTTGCTGGTGCGCAAAAGAACGTAGGTCCAGCCGGTACAGTCATTGTCATTATCCGTGAAGATTTAATCCGAAAGGATATCGATCCAAAAACACCGATCATGCTTCGCTATGACATCCATGCAGAAAATGGTTCGATGTATAATACACCACCGACCTATGGCATTTATCTCTGTGGTAAAGTCTTTAAATGGCTCAAACAAAAGGGTGGAATTGAAGCGATTCACAAAATCAACATTAAAAAGGCAAATATCCTTTATGATTACCTTGATTCAAGCAAGATGTTTTATGGAACCGTTGAAAAGAAGTCTCGTTCATTGATGAATGTATGCTTTAAATCAACATCTGAAGCACTCGATGAACAATTTATCAAAGAAGCGAAAGCAATGGGTTTTGATAACCTGAAGGGTCATCGTACAACAGGTGGTATGCGTGCATCCATTTATAATGCGATGCCCATCGATGGTGTTCAAGCTTTAGTCGATTTCATGAAAGACTTTGAAAAGAGAAATGGGTGAAGACATGCGTATTCATTGTTTAAATAGCATTTCCAAAGTTGGACTCAACGAACTCCCCCAAGATTTTACGCTGACGAATTCTATCGAGGATGCAGATGCTATTCTTGTCAGAAGTGCAGTGATGCATGAGTTAACTGTACCTCAATCGTTAATCGCGGTTGCACGTGCTGGTGCTGGAGTCAACAATATTCCACTCGATGTTTATGCTAAACAGGGCATCGTATGCTTTAATACACCAGGAGCAAACGCTAATGCCGTGAAAGAATTGATTTTAGCAGGCATGTTACTCGCATCACGCGATATTATCGGTGGAGCAAATTGGATTGTTGCAAACCAAAACGATCCAGAGATTGCTAAAACCGTTGAAAAAGCAAAAAACCAATTTGGTGGAACCGAAATTAAAGGTAAAACAATTGGCATTATCGGCTTAGGTGCGATCGGTATGCAACTCGCCAAAGCATGTTCAGCATTAGGTATGAAAGTGATTGGTTATGAACGATTTGCTTCACGCCTTGATCGCCTAGAAATGCCTGAAGGCATGGTTCTTGCTTCAGCAGTGGAAGAACTCTATCCTGTCTCTGATTTTATCAGCCTAAATGTTCCATTGAATAATGAAACAAAATATATGATTAACAGCAAAGCACTCGATCTCATGAAAGATGGTGTCGTTATTCTCAATTTTGCACGCGACCTTTTAGTCAATGATCAAGATATGAGTGTGGCACTTGAAGGTAAGAAAGTTAGACGTTATGTCACTGATTTTCCGAATAACGAAACCGCGAAGATGAAAGGTGTCCTTGCCATACCACACCTTGGAGCATCCACAGAAGAAGCTGAAGATAATTGTGCCTATATGGCGGTTCATCAACTGATTGATTATATCAAACAAGGGAACATCAAAAATTCAGTGAATTTCCCCGATGCATCCTTAGGACAAAAGAAGCATGCTCGAATCACCATTTTAGGTGAAGTAAGTCTTGATCCAACCAAAGTGATTGAAATGATCGGTAAGCAGAAAGTGATGCAATCCGTCATTCAGACCAATGGAAAATATACAACCATGATCTATGATCTTGCAAAACCAACCGATGAAAAGTTGAATCAAGCATTAAAACAATTACCGGGTGTCCTTCGTATTCATCTCACATAAAAATGATCCACGGCCAACCTGTGCCGTGGATTTTTCTTCAATTTCATGATTTCACGGTATAATAAGCATACATAGCGAGGATATTTCATGAAACTTTTGCTTTTCCCAAAAGGTCATCGCGCAAGACAAGCAGCTTATCTCATTTTGATCAGTTTTTTATTGCTGATGGTTTTTTACGTGATTGATGACTTTTTATTAGGTGGAGAAGCAGTTGGCTTCATGTTTTTCATCTTAAATGTTCTTGTGATACTATCGTGGATTGCTGCACTCCTTGGAACAATCGTTGGTATCTATTCCATCTACAAGACCAAAGAGTTTTCATTCTTACTCCTTGCTCTACTTTTCATGGGCTTCACGTTTAGCCTTTTTGGTCTATTAGATCTCTTTATCAAATAAAAAGTGCGTTCAGGAGTGAACGCACGTATTAATGATCACATGTTAAGACTTCAGTATAAGCCATCACGAGTGGTCCTACACCTTTAGCATCGTTTTCAACGATGGGTTCAGACAAGTAGTAAGAAACACTGCCGTCACGGCGCAAGTTGTTTTCTGGACCTAATCCAGCGACTAAGCAAATCCCTCCAAGATTTAAATCTCCGTGTTTTTCCGATAAATAGGTACGGGTAATCCCATCAAAGATGGCAAGCCCTTTTTCTTTGTAATCCTTAGGGAGTGCACCAAGTCTTACGCCTTTGAGGATAGCATAGCTGATTAATGCACTACCTGAAGCTTCGAGGTAATTACCTTGATGAGGGCCTAAATCAACGACTTGATAGAAGAGTTTTGATATAGGATCTTGATAGAAAAGAAGACCATCGATAATCTCTTGAAGGAGTGGTGCAAAGAAGGTTTTTCTGACCTCCTCATCATGAAAATCCTCATAGACATCAGCGATTGCAACCACATACCACCCCATCGCTCTTAGCCAAAAGTTCTTGGATAATCCTGTATGTGGATCTGCCCAAAAGATTGATTTTGATGCGTCATATCCATGGTAATAAAGCTTTTTGGAGGGGTTAAACATGCGTGCTCTTACGACCTCAAACTGATGTTTGATATCCGCATAGTTTTTCTTGTCATTAAAGCGCGTTTCGTATTTCGTGTAGAAGGGTTGTGCCATGAAAAGACCATCGAGCCAAACCTGATTAGGGTAGATTTTTTTATGCCAAAAGTTGCCTTCATAAGTTCTGGGTTGTTTTTGGATATGTGCATAGGTGTAATCAATTGCTTTTCTATATTTCTCTTTGCCGAAGAGATCATATAAATCAAAAAGAACTCTTGATTCACAGATATCATCGGTGCTTAAGTTTTCACGCTCATAACCACGAATAGAACCATCTTCATACACGTAATAATCGATAAATGATTGAACGAAGGTGATGTATTTCGGATCCTTCGTTTCATGATATAACGATACAAGTGATGTCATCATACAGCCATCGATATAATTCCAATGTGGTGCTTTTCCTGCGTTGATGGATTCAATGTTCCAAAGTGGACGTTCAGGTGTCGATTGTGTGATTAATTTGTCAATAAAACGATCGATTAAGGGAATCATGTGAAACCTCCAGTCACCCGTGATTATACAAGAACTCAAGCATTTTATCAAACGATTATGATGCTTTTATGAATCTTTGAAGAAGGCGTCTATCATGAGTCAACAAATGTCTATTATAAAAGAAAAAAGACTCAATTGAGTCTTAGTAGGATGCGATGGTTCCATCACATCTTTTTTCTGTACCACCGATGTATACACCTGTGATGGGATCTCTTCGAATGATTTGTCCTCTTCCAAAATGTCCTACATTAGTTTCAACAGACATCTCATGACCTTTTTTCATGAGGCCATGAAGGATCGATGGATTGAATGAGGGTTCAACACTGATTTTTTTACCTTCAGTCCATTGAAAACGTGGAGCGTCAAGTGCCTGCTGTGGATCCATGCCAAAATCAATCATGTTCATCAGGACTTGAACATGGCCTTGAGGTTGCATAAAGCCACCCATAACACCAAACGGACCAATCGCGGTTCGATTCTTCATTAAAAATCCCGGAATGATTGTATGATAAGGACGTTTATAGGGTTCAACCACGTTACATGATGTAGGATTGATGGAAAAATTATGACCTCGATTATGAAGTGCTATGCCTGTTTGTGGAACAACGATACCTGAACCAAATCCCATGTAATTGGATTGAATCATGGAAACCATGTTACCATCCTGATCGCTTACTGCCAAATAGACTGTTCCAGATCCGATAGGTTTACCTGCCTGTGGATCAATTGCTTTAATTTTAATATCTTGGCTTCTCTTCCATGCATAATTTTTAGAAAGAAGGGATTGAATCGGGGTTTTCATCTTTTGTGGATCAGCCACATAGGCTAATCCATCCGCAAACGCGAGTTTAATCGCTTCAATTTGTTTATGATAGGTCGTTATCAGTTCTTTTTCTTTAAAGTTAAAATGTTCTAAGATATTGAGTGCCATGAGGGCAACGATACCCTGACCATTGGGTGGAAGTTCATAAACATCATAGCCACGGTAGGTCACATGGATGGGATCTACCCATTCCACTTTATAGCGCTCAAGATCCTCTTTTCTGAGCAAGCCACCTTGTTTACGGCTGGTTTGATCGATTAAATCGGCTATTCGACCTTTATAAAACGAAAGTCCAAGCGTATCAGCGATTTCCTCAAGTGTATTGGCATGATCTTTAAGTGTCCAAAGATCACCCTCTTTTGGAGCGTTTAATGCCCTCGTAAACGTTTCAAACCATGATGAAAAGATTTCGTTTTTAAACAATTTTTGATATATTGTATTGGCGTTTTGCCAGTTTCTAGCCACCGTTTTTTGGACGACAAAACCGTTTCTTGCATAATCAATCGCCGGTCTTAAGCAATCTTTTAGAGAAAGTACACCAAAGCGTTTTGAGAGTTCTACCCATCCCATCACACCACCGGGTACAGTGATTGGTATCCATCCATGTTTTGGCATTTCTGTGAGATTTCTTCGTTGAAGTTCATCCAAGGATAAAAGAGCTGGTGCGGGACCACTTGCATTCAGTCCATAGAGCTGATTTTTATACCATACAATGGCAAAATTATCTCCACCTATCCCATTGGATGTTGGTTCTGTGACAGTCAGTGCACTTGCAACAGCAATCGCTGCATCAATCGCATTACCTCCACGCTTTAAAATGTCCAAACCTGCTTGTGCTGCTTGTGGCTCAGACGTTGCAACCATACCATGTTTAGCATAGATGACATGACGATCCGATGAGACTTGATGTTTATGTTCCATGAATTCACCTCTAGATTCATTTTACGCTATCTTTGATAGGGTGTCAAATGCATAAAAAAAAGGCGAATTAATCGCCTGAAGGTGCACGTTTTGATTGAATAATAGCTGTAATGATACCGATGATCAGTGCAATCAGTAGTGCAAATACACCAAAGACGGTATACATCACATCAGCAAAACTTCCACCAGTAACCGTTACGGTTTGTCCTAAAATAATCATCACGATGCCAAGCAAGATAAAGATTAAAGTTGGAATCCAAAACCGTTTTTTAAGTTTGATAACTTGATATAAACCAAAGAGAAAGATGAGACCTGATACAGATAAGACGGTGATGGTAAATCCATTCATCATAACACTCCTTTTATGTATGATTATAAACGAATTGTTTTGAAAGTCAAAGTTTATGGATTAAAATGTTTGTGGAAGAAATCATCAATCGTCATCACCGTGTTATAATAAATGCATTGGAGGATTTTGTATGCATACCATCACCTACCATCGGGATTCAGAAATCATCAAACATTTACTCAATAAAGATCCAATGCTTCACGCATTATTTATGCATAAAGAAAGCATTACTGTTCGTGTGAGTGATCGTTATTTTGAATCGTTAATCGATACGATTATTGCACAACAATTATCAGGAAAAGTCGCTACCGTTATTTCTAAGCGATTTTTTGACTATTTTCATGGGCACGTCACACCACAAGATTTATTGGATACTCCAGATGAACAACTGAGAACACTTGGTTTATCCTTTCAAAAGATTAAATATCTCAAGAGTTTAGCAGACTGCATCATCACAAAAAAAGTTGATCTTGAACATTTGAACCACCTAACAGATCAAGAAGTCATCGACATGCTCATTCAGATTAAAGGCATCGGTGTATGGACAGCACAAATGTTTTTAATGTTTTCATTAGGAAGAGAAGATGTCTTCTCAGTAGGTGATTTGGGTTTGAGAAATGCAGTTAAAAAACTCTATAACGATCCGGATTTATCCCATCAAGCCATTGAAAAGATTGCCGAAAAGTGGTCTCCATACCGTTCGGTTGTCAGTCATTTTTTATGGCACGCATGGGATGGAGAATAGGAGGACATATGAAAAAGCTCATCATCACGATCTTTGGTGCAACCGGAGATCTTACCTCACGAAAACTTTTACCTGCGATCTCAAGATTATATGTTGAACATCAAATTCCTGAAGAAACCTTGATTATTGCATTAGGAAGAAGACCCTATTCAACTAAAGATTACCTACAAGAGATGCATCAGGCATCGAAACAAACCTTGGACTTAGGGACACTTGAAAAAATCACATACTATCATCAAATTGAAATTACACATGGCGATGAATATGGCAATTTAGTGTCATTAATCAAGTCACATCAATGCTCTGAAACAAAAGAACTGTATTATCTTGCGATTGGACCGGAACTGTTTCCTGATGTCGCTTATCACATCAACCAATCGGGTTTAGTCGTACAAGGAAATATCAATCAATCGATTGTTTTTGAGAAACCTTTTGGACATGATCTCGCCAGTGCGAAAGCAATCAATGGCATGCTATGGCAGTATTTTGATGAAAAACAAATCTATCGTATTGATCATTATTTAGGCAAAGAAATGATTCAAAATATCATGATGGTTCGTTTTGCAAATCGTATTTTTGAAGAAATTTGGCATAATCGTTCCATTAAAAGTGTGAAAATCATCGCTAAAGAAACCGATGGTATTTTAGGTCGTGCGGGATACTATGATCATTCAGGTGCGCTCAAAGATATGGTTCAAAGTCATCTTCTTCAAATGTTATCTCTCATCGCGATGGAAGTTCCCATGAGTTATTTTTCTGATGATGTCAAAAATGAGAAAATCAAAGTTCTTGAACATTTGTCCTTCGATAAGGATGCCATGATTTTTGCACAATATGAAGGTTACCATCAAGAAAAAAACATTCCTCAAGATTCTACCACTGAAACCTTTGTTTTCCTCAAAACATACGTACAAACACCACGTTTTAAAGGTGTTCCCTTTTATTTGATGACAGGTAAAAAACTTGACCAAAAGGAATCACTCATTATCATCGAGTTTGAAGAAACCTCTGAACAACGCAAATGGAATTTACCTCTTTCAACCAACAAGCTTTATATTAAAATTGCTCCGCAAGATGGTGTTGGACTGATTCTGAACTCCAAAGTTCCCGGATTGCGCGATGATGTTGAGGAAGTTGAACTTGAATATTGTGTCGCATGTAATGCTGTAGGTAATATGTCAGAAGCTTATGAAAAATTGCTTAAAGATATTACCGAACACCACAAATCTTTATTTACTCGCTGGGATGAAATTGAAGTATCGTGGAAGTTCATCGATCAAGTCAAAAAACATCAACAAAAACCGATCATTTATCGCAATTATGACGATTTAAAACCGATGATTAAAGCACTGACAGGAGAAGATATGAAATGAAAATCTATGATGTCTCGATGCTGATTTCAGAAGATGTTCAAGTCTATAAAAACAAAGAAGAGAAAAAACCAAAATTTATCAATGCATCCAATTTTTCGAATAGTTCAGTTTATGAAACCAATGTTTGCATGAATTTGCATACAGGTACACACATGGATTTTCCTCTTCACATGAATAAAGATGGACAAACATCAGATTCACTTGATCTATCCAAACTGATTGTTCCAGTCAAAGTCTTTGATCTATCCTATCTCGAAGAAGTAATTGACCAAAAGGATCTTATCGATCTTGATATCGAGTCAGGAGATTTCATCTTATTGAAGACCAAAAATTCGTTTGAAGATACGTTTAATTTTAAATTTGTTTATATCAACCAAAGTGCCGCTTCCTATCTTGCAAGAAGAAACATCATAGGTGTTGGAGTTGATGCTTTAGGTGTTGAACGTGACCAAATTGGTCATCCGACACATCATATCCTCATGGATGCTGGTGCCATCATCATTGAGGGGTTAAGACTCCAAGAAGTTCCACAAGGATCTTATCAGATGTTTGCTTTACCCATCAAAATGAAGGGGGTAGAAGCGTTGTTGTTATCGGTGATTTTGGTGGAGGGTTATCATGATTCGATGCGCAACATTCGCTGATCTTGATCAGATATGGCAGCTTCGTCTAGAAACGACTGAACTCCTTAAAAAGCGTGGTATTGATCAGTGGCAACACCAAAATCCAACCTATGAAACGTTTAAACGTGATATTGAAGGTGGCGAATTTTATGTCATGGAGCATCAAGGTGAAGTGATTGCGATGATTGCGATCAAACATGGTATTGAAAAGACCTATAACATCATTTATGATGGTGCTTGGGGTTATGATCACCCATACTTAACGATTCATCGACTTGCGGTCAAAAAAGAATATTTAGGTCAAAACATAGCTCGAGAGCTCCTCCAGTTTGCTGATCAACTCGCCATTTCATCACACACGAATTATATTCGTATTGATACATACATGACCAATAAATATGCGATTCGCCTATTCGAATCTGAAGGATATATCCTCCGCGGTTGGATCATGCTTGAACCTGGTGAAGGTGATTTAAGACGTTTAGCGTTCGATAAGTGGGTGGAGGTAGAAAAATGAATATTTATGTCGACACATCAATCCTCAAGGATTATCATATTGAGCATTTAAAACAAGCATTTCCTGATCAACATTTTATTACGGATGATGATCAACGATCATCTGCATCCATCGCACTCCTCATGCCAGGATTTGCGAAAGCTTCATTTTTAGATGCGATGCCACAACTTGAGTTTGTTCAACTATTAACAGCAGGCTATGATACCGTCGATTTATCATACTTTAAAAAAAGACATATACGCATTGCGTATGCAAAAGATGTTTTTAGTATTCAAATTGCTGAAGATGTTTTTGCGAAGATTCTCCACTTAAATCGTCATCTAGGCTTGTATCATGATCAACAAAAACTTGCCCAATGGAAAGTCATTCCTGTCAAGCATGATATCCATGGTTCGACTGTTGGCTTTATTGGTGCTGGATCAATTGCAAAAGAGATTGCGATGCGTATGAAAGCATTTGGAGCATATACGATGGGGTATCGAAGAAGTAAACATCATGATCCTGCATTTGATGAAATGGTGTTTGATCAGATGGGATTCGATGGTTTACTCAAAAAATCAGATATCGTCATTATCTCGATTCCTTTAACACAAGAAACCTATCATCTGATGAATCTTACCAACTTAAAGAAAATGAAACGCCATGCTATCTTAATCAATGTCGCTCGCGGTGATATCATTGATCAACATGCACTCATCACTGCACTTAAAGAAGGTGTGATTCGTGGTGCTGCACTCGATGTAACATCCAAAGAACCACTGCCTGCAGATGATCCTTTATGGAAGGCACCTCATCTTTTGATCACACCTCATCAAGCATCATCTTCACCTTATCTTCATGATCGTTTGCTGATGAAAGTGATTGAAACACTCGATCTTGTTTTAAGAAACCATGTCATTCCTAATTTGATTGAATAAAGCCTATGATAAATCATAGGTTTTTTTCTTTGTAGCCGCTTACATCAAGATATCTCTTGACATCAAGTGGATTTGTGATAGAATGAACACAGGCATATAATTTGAAATTCAAAACATTTCAAGTGCCAACAAAGGAGTGATGCTCCAAACCATGGAATGGTTGTTTGCGGTTTAAACTAAGAAATATCAGAAATAATTGAAGAAACATTTAAACCAACAATGATCATTTGAGTTTTGAACATCTTAAGGATGATGAGACGTTAATCACCTGTATTCGTCATGAAACCATCAACTTTCGATGCTGAAGTATTGTATAAAGAAAATTTTGATTAATGAAATGGAAACTTATATATGACAATTAAAGAAATACAATCCATCATCAAGGACTTTGAAAGTTCTCCTTTGATGACATTGGAGCTTGAGATGGAAGGCTTTAAGCTCAAGCTTTCAAAAAACAAGACAAATGAAGTCGTGACTCCTGAAAAAGTCGTAGAAACACCCCAAGATAATAAACTACAATCCACCCATAAACCGGTTCAACTCAATCCACAAAATCTGATTAAATCACCACTTGTTGGTACTTTTTATGCTGCTTCAACACCCACAGGAAAACCTTTCGTTGAAGTGGGACAGACAGTGAAAAAAGGACAAGTCGTGTGTATCATTGAAGCGATGAAAATCATGAATGAAATCACTTCACCCTATGATGGTATCATCAAAGAAGTCATGGTGAAAAATGGTGATGTCATTGGATTTAATCAAGCCTTGATGCGCGTTGGTGATGCCAATGAAAAATAAAATCTTAATCGCCAACCGAGGAGAAATTGCGGTACGTGTTATTCGTGCCTGCAAAGAACTCGGTATTGAGACGGTGGCCGTCTATTCAGAAGCTGATGAGACATCTCTTCATGTCAAGCTTGCTGATGAAGCCATTTGTATTGGTGGAGCGAGAAGCAAAGAAAGCTATTTGAATATGAATAGCGTTTTATCTGCTGCAATATCGACAGGATGTAATGCCATTCATCCTGGTTATGGGTTTTTATCAGAAAATGCGCAATTTGTTGAGATGGTTGAACGTTGCAACATCACGTTTATTGGACCATCATCAAAAACCATCGCTGCCATCGGTGATAAAGCATCGGCACGTGCCATTGCAAAAGCGAATGGAGTACCCATCGTTGAAGGTAGTGATGGGATCGTTGAAAATGCACAAGAAGGATTAAAAATCGCTAAAAAAATAGGCTATCCTGTCATGATGAAAGCATCTTCAGGTGGTGGAGGACGTGGGATCAGTATCGTCCGTTCAGATGAAGAGTTTTTAAATGCATTTGAACGCACATCGCTTGAAGCTGAAACCAGTTTTGGTGATAAGTCACTCTACATTGAAAAATTCATTGAATCTCCACGTCATATCGAGATTCAAATCATGGCTGATCATAAGGGAAATGTCGTTCATCTTTTTGAACGTGATTGCTCGATGCAACGACGCAATCAAAAAATGATTGAAGAAACACCTTCACCGATTTTAAACGAACTTCTTAGACGTAAAATTGGTGCTGCTGCAGTTAAGCTTGCAAAAGCGATCAATTATGTCAATGCAGGGACGATGGAATTTCTTGTCGATCCCAAAGGCAATTTCTACTTCATCGAAATGAATACACGTATTCAAGTTGAGCATCCAATCACTGAAATGATTACGGGTGTAGACCTTGTGAAAGAACAAATCAAAGTTGGATATGGTAAAGAACTATCGTTTAAACAGCACAACTTAAAAATCAATGGACATGCGATTGAATGTCGTATTAATGCAGAGCATGCCATGAAAGGATTTATTCCCACTCCAGGTAAGATCACAAATATCTTATTTCCTGGTGGTATTGGTGTACGCCTTGATACGCACATCTATCCAGGTTATGAAATTCCACCATTTTATGATTCTATGATTGCAAAACTCATTGTTCATGCGCCAACCAGACTTGAAGCGATCAAGAAGATGCGCGTTGCCCTTGAACAATTTGTGGTCGATGGTATTCATACCAACATTGAATATCAATACTTAATCATGCACAATCCTGACTTTATCAAAGGACAGTATGATACGGGCTTTATTGCGCGTTTCAATGCTCTCGTGGAGGCGGAAAATCGTGAATGATTTTATTAATGAACGTAAGGCCAAACTTGAAGACTTCAAAAAAAATGTGCGAAAGAAGTCAACCAATTATCAACCCGTTGATATTCCAGATGGTGTGTTCATCAAATGTGATCAATGTGGCGCAGCAATCTTTGAAAAAACACTAGAAACGAACCATCAAATATGCCCATATTGTGATTTTCATTTTCGTATGGGCGCCAGTAAAAGACTTGCATTAACCATTGATGAAGGCAGTTTTGTTGAACTCAATCAACATTTATCCTCCGTCAATCCTTTAAGTATGCCTGAATATGAGGACAAACTAGCCATCGGTAAAAAACTGACGAATATGGAAGAGGCGTTCTTAAGTGGAACAGCTAAGATTGTCAAAATACCGGTTGCGATTGGTATACTGGATAGCAATTTTATGATGGGTAGTATGGGAAGTGTTGTCGGTGAAAAAGTGACACGCTTGATTGAATATGCCACTGAACACAAACTTCCACTCATCATTTTTTCTGCATCAGGTGGGGCGCGCATGCAAGAAGGCATTTTGAGTTTGATGCAAATGGCAAAGACCTCTGCTGCACTTCATCGTTTTGATCAGAAAAAACTCTTATACATCAGTGTAATGACTAATCCCACCACAGGAGGAGTCGCAGCAAGCTTTGCATCACTTGGCGATATCAACATCGCAGAACACTCATCACTGATCGGGTTTGCTGGTGCTCGCGTGATTAAACAAACGATTAGACAAGAATTACCAGAAGGATTTCAAACCGATCAATTTCAACTCCAACATGGCATGGTCGATATGGTTGTTCACCGTAAAGACATGCGTAAAACCTTATTTAAATTACTTCAACTTCATCAAGGGGGTGCGCACTAATGTCGGATACCATCAACACCGCATGGGAAAAAGTCAAACTTGCACGCCATCCCAAACGCCCTACAGCTCATCAGATCATCAAGTCTTTATTTCCTGATTTTCTTGAACTTCATGGTGATCGTCTTTATTCAGATGACCAATCTATTACAGGTGGAATTGGAACTTTAGGTGGAGTTGTGATGACTGTGATCGCTGAAGAAAAAGGCGGTTCAACGGATGAAAAAATCAAGCATAACTTCGGGATGCCTCATCCAGAAGGTTACCGTAAAGCACTACGTTTAATGAAGCAAGCTGAAAAATTTAATCGTCCAATCTTATGCATCATCGATACACCAGGTGCATATCCAGGTATTGGTGCAGAAGAAAGAGGACAAGCATCAGCGATTGCAACTAATTTAAAAGAAATGATGGGTTTAAAAACACCGATCATCGTTGTTGTTTTATCAGAAGGTGGTTCAGGTGGTGCACTCGCCATTGGTGTTGGTGATTACATCATGATGTTAGAAAACAGCATCTATGCCATTTTATCACCTGAAGGGTATGCTTCGATCATTTATAAGGATAGCCAAAAGGCAGATCTTGCAGCAAGCTTAATGAAATTGACGGCTGAAGACCTTCTCTCATTTGATGTGATTGATCAAATTATTCCTGAACATGAAGGACTACATCTTGACCCTGATTTTGGTATTGAACAACTCAAAAACGCGGTCATTGAACAAACAAAGCGCTTAATAAAGCGCTCATCAAGTGCACTTCTTCAAGCGCGCTATGAAAAGTTTAGACGCATGGGCGTCTATCTTGAACAAGGAGAACATGATGAATAAACCATCTAAAATAAAAGTGATTTCAAGTGGAAAATATGTTCCACCAACCCTCATTACCAATGAAGATTTAGAAAAGCTTGTCGAAACATCCGATGAATGGATTACAACGCGTACAGGCATCAAGACACGTCATCGTGCAGTCGATGAATTGACATCAGAAATGGCAGTTAAAGCTGCAAAATATGCCATTGATCGTGTGAATTATGATGTGAATAAAATCGATTTAATCATTATGGCAACCATCACAGGTGATCAATCAACACCTTCAACCGCAAATTTCATTCAAGCACAATTAGGTCTTCACCATGAAGTCATGAGTTTTGATATCAATGCTGCATGTACAGGATTTGTCTATGGACTTGAAGTTGCAGCTGCGTTATTACAAACCGGAAGATTTCGTGCAGCGCTCGTCATCGGCGGTGAAACGTTAACACGCATCGTTGACTATACGGATCGAAACACGTGTGTATTATTCGGTGATGGTGCTGGGGCTATGATTATTGAACCTGCATACACCGATCATCACAATGCGTATTTTTTCAATGCTGCACGTGGTGATACCAATAACACACTGACTGTCGTGAATAAAATCAAAATGGATGGTAAAAAAGTATATCAATTTGCAGTAGATGCTATGGAACAAGCGATCCATAAAGTCTTAAACGATGCAAACCTTGATATTCGTGATATTGATAAGATTATTCCTCATCAAGCCAATGAACGCATCATTCAATCGGTTGCAAAATCGATGGACATACCGCTTGAAAAATTCATGATGAACTTAAGTGAATATGGTAATACTTCAGCTGCATCAATCCCCATGACAATCTCTGATTATTTTGACCAAAACGAAGTCAAAGGTCAAAAAATCCTATTGGTTGGTTTTGGTGGTGGATTCACATGGGGTAGTGCCATCCTCCAGTTGTAGGTGAATCCATGGGAAAATTAGCGTTTATTTTTGCTGGACAAGGTAGTCAATACGTCAATATGGGACTTGATTTTATTGATCATCAGGAAAAACTTTTCCAATTTGAACGACAAGCAAATACCATTTTAGGTTATAATACACGTGAACGCATTGCATCAGATGACGGATCGATCCACGAAACACAGTACACACAGCCTTTGGTATTACTTTCAACCATCTATGCTTATGAAACATTACAATCATTAGGCATCTATCCTGATGGAGTCTGTGGATTTAGTTTAGGTGAATATGCAGCACTCTATGCATCGAAAGTCTTTTCGTTTGATGAAATTATCAAACTTGTCTCATCACGTGCATCGATCATGCATGATGAAACGAAAAAACATCCGGGTGCGATGGCAGCGATCTTGGGATTATCGTCTGATGTTGTTGATAACATCTGTCAAGAAATCGGAGATAGTGTTTATGCTGCCAACTATAATTCACCACAACAAACGGTGATTAGTGGAACAGAAGAAGCCATTTTACGTGCCATCGAGGTAGCTAAACATCGAGGTGCAAAACGTGCCATGAAATTGCAGGTTTCTGGTGCATTTCATAGTCCATTGATGATGGAAGCATCAACACGTTTTGAAGGTGTACTCCATGATGTTCAACCTCGTCAACCCATGGTACCGATTTATTTAAACACAACAGCTAGAAAAGCCAATCTAGAATCAATAAAGAAAGAAATGATCAAACAGATTTCATCTCCCGTTCGTTTCGTTGAAGCGATCAATGAGATGAAAAAAGATGGATTTACGCATTTTATTGAAGTTGGACCAGGTGCTGTATTAAGCGGATTGATCAGAAAAATAGATAGTGATCTTCACGTGATCAACTGTGATCACTATACCGATATCGAGACTGTGAAAGGATGGTTAAAGGAACATGGATTTATCAAATAAAATTGCACTCGTCACAGGAGGAGCTTCTGGGATTGGTCGAACCATTTCTTTAGAACTTGCCAAAAAGCATGCGACAGTAATCGTCAATTATAATCGGAGTCGTGAAGCTGCTGATTCTCTGGTTGAGGAAATCAATCAGATGGGAGAACAAGCACTCGCTATTCAAGCTGATGTCTCAAAATATACGGATGCTGAACGATTGGTCAAAGAAATTCTTACGCAATTTGGACAACTCCATATTGTTGTCAATAATGCAGGGATTACTGACGATGCACTCATTCTACGCATGAGTGAAGAGCAATTTGACAAAGTGATTGCAACCAACCTTAAAGGTGTCTGGAATGTATGCAAACATGCAGCAAAACCACTCCTCAAATCAGGATATGGACGTTTGATTAATATCTCCTCGGTATCTGGAGTGATGGGTAATGCTGGGCAGTCGAATTATTCATCTGCGAAAGCAGGAATCATTGGCATGACGAAAACTTTAGCACGTGAATTTGCATCCAGAAATGTAACTGTGAATGCGATTGCACCAGGTTTCATCGAAACTGACATGACCAAAAAATTACCAGAAGAAGCGGTTAAAGCTTGGGCTGAACAAATCCCATTAAAGCGCTTTGGTAAGCCAGAAGATGTTGCACATGCAGTTGTCTTTTTAGCAAGTGAAGAAGCAAGTTATATAACCGGCCACACCCTTGAGGTAGATGGCGGATTAGTGATGTAGGGGGTCTTTATGAAACGTCGAGTTGTTGTGACAGGCTTAGGGCTTGTCTCACCTGTAGGTAACACCGTATTACAATCATTTAACAATCTTGTCGCGGGTAAAAATGGGATTGATTTTATCACCCTTTTTGATGCAACGAACGATAAAGTCAAAATTGCAGGCGAAGTTAAAAACCTTGATTTTGAAGCGTTCATTGATAAAAAAGAAATACGTCGCTCAGACCGTGTCACAAACCTTGCGATGGTTGCTGCACATGAAGCGATTACGCAAGCTAATTTTCTCAATCACAACTATAATCCCTTCCGTGTTGGAACATTCGTGGGTAGTGGTATTGGTGGATTAAATACCATTTATGAAGAAACAAAAACAGCAGTTGAACGAGGTCAAGACCGCATATCACCCTTCTTTATTCCTAACTCGATCATCAATCTCGTTGGAGCAAAAATTGGTATTAAGTATCAAGCCAAAGGACCTAATCTTCCTCAAGTATCTGCATGTTCAGCAGCAACAAACTCCATTGGAGAAGCATTCAGATATATTCGTGATGGCTATTTAGATGCTGCGATCACAGGTGGTGCAGAATCACCGATCAACGTGATTGGTGTAGGCGGATTCTCAAGCTTAAAAGCACTTAATTTTTCAAACGATCCAGAAGTTGCATCCGTTCCCTTTGATAAAAGAAGAAGTGGTTTCGTCATGGCCGAAGGTGCGGGTATTATCATCTTAGAAGAGTATGAACATGCCATCAAACGTGGAGCTCCGATTCTTGCTGAAATGGTCGGTTACGGGACAACATCTGATGCCTTCCACATGACAGCTCCAGATGATGAAGCAAGTGGTATTACCGAATGCCTTAAACAAGCCATTGAAGATGCAAATATCAAGCCACATCAACTCGGTTATATTAATGCTCATGGAACATCAACGGTCTTAAATGATAAGCTCGAAACATTAGGGATTAAGAAAGCATTTGGACCTGATGCATATGGCATCAACATCAGTTCAACCAAATCCATGACAGGTCATGCACTTGGTGCTGCGGGTGCTATTGAATCGATTGCAACCATCATGGCACTGATCACTGGAGACATTCCTCCAACCATTCATTATCAAGAGTCTGATCCAGATTGTGATCTCAATTACACCCCGAATCATCGCGTACATCGTGAGATGGACTATGCGATGAATATCAATATTGGTTTTGGTGGTCAAAATGCTGCCATCATCTTCAAGAAGGTGAAATCATGAGATTGACACAAGAAGATATCAAAAAAATCATTCCACACCGTGATCCTTTTCTTTTCATCGATGAGATGATTGAACTTGAAAGTTTAAAGTATGGCATTGGGATTAAATATGTGAAACCTGATGAATCATTCTTTCAAGGACATTTTCCGTCGAAACCCGTCATGCCTGGTGTGATCATCTTAGAATCACTTGCACAAGTCGGAGCAGTTGTCTTATTATCACATCCTGATTATGCTGGTAAAATTGCTTATTTTACAGGTATTTCTGAAGCGAAGTTTCGTAAAAGTGTGTTCCCAGGGGATATGCTTGAACTCCGCTGTGAATTAACAAAAATTCGTCGTGGATTTGGTTTTGGTACTGCTAAAGCATTTGTGAATGGTGAATTAGCATGTGAAACCAACCTTTCGTTTGCAGTAGGTCAATAATGGCATCTTATACTCTTTTAGAATTTGATCAACTCGATTCGACAAGCGATTTTCTCAAAGAAAATCATGCTTATTTTCCGCATATGACATTTATTCGGGCGGGTTATCAACTGAAAGGAAGAGGTCAATTTGATCGGACATGGCAATCCAATAAGGATGAAAATCTACTCTTTTCAATCCTCTTAAAGCACGTTCATACCGATCAATCGCATGCGATTAAAAAATGGATTATGCTATCCATGATTTCCTTTTTTCAATCATATGGCATTCAGCCTGAATTCAAAGAACCCAATGATATCTATGTTGGAGATAAGAAAATTGCAGGTATACTGATTGAATCATTATCCTATGAACAGATTTTTGATGTGATGGTGATTGGTATTGGCCTTAATATCAATCAGCTTCATTTTGGTGATCTACCTGCAACATCTCTTTCACAATTAACAGGACAAACTTATCAACTCTCTGAGATGTTTCGACAACTCATGCAAAACTTAGTCAGAAGTTTTCGCGATCACATATCCTCAACATAAGGGTATGTATCGCTTTTTTGATGTTAAAATGTAGAAAAAGAGGTCATTATGATGAACAAAAAAACACGCGATATGTTGATCTTTCTTATCCTTTATGTCCTTGCATGCACTGTGGGTGTTGCTGTCTTTTCCTTGGTGTCATCACTACCTGATATTTACCGTTTTTTACTTGCAGATGTTGCATCAACCCTTGTGATCTATCTATGTTCCATGTTGTTTAAAAATGCGAGCCTTTATGATCCCTATTGGAGTGTTATCCCCCCATTCATGGTTGGATTTGCGATGATCTATTACCAAGCGTTTGGTTTAGCCAACATCTTACTCTTGATCGCTTTATCAGTATGGGGTATTCGCTTGACCTATAATTGGGCAAGTCTATGGACAGGATTTCATTATATGGACTGGCGTTATGTAGAGATGAAGAGAAAAGCTCCCACACTCTATCCATTAACCAATCTCTTTGGGATTCAAATGTTTCCAACAGCGATTGTTTTTGCTCAATTAGCATGTGCACTGATGATGATCAAGATCAATCCCCAAGCCAACTTCTTAACGTTTTTAGGTGCTGCAATCATTGGAATATCAGCCTTGATTCAATTGATTGCAGATCAACAGATGAAACGATTCAAAGCACGCACACATGGTGAAAAGAAGTGTATTGAAGAAGGATTATGGAAATATTCGCGTCACCCCAATTACTTTGGTGAAATCATGGTATGGTGGGGTGTTTACGTGATGTATCTTGATGCTGTTGAGACACTCGATTTCATGATTATCTCACCGATCTTGATGACTTCACTTTTTCTCTTGATCAGTATTCCTTGGATGGAAAGAAAAATCCTTCAAACGAGACCCGAATACAAGGATTATCAAAAGCGTGTTTCGATGATCATTCCTTTCTTCCGCAGAGAACGCGATGAGGATCGTCTGCTCGATCGCGCTTGACATCCATCAAAAGTATGCTATCATAGAAGAGGGAATGAACGTCTCCCTTAGTCAAATGACTAAAACCGCGTAAGCTAATGACTTCTACAACACATGTTGTGGGGTCTTTTTTTTCGGAGGATAGCCATGTTATTATCGATCGCTTTGATCAGCTTAATCAGTTTAATGCTTGCTAAAATCATGAAACTCATGCATATTCCACCGATGATTGGCATGCTTCTTGCTGGTGTACTTTTAGGACCTTATGTCCTTGATTTAATTGCAGACCCTATTCTTTTAGTCTCTTCTGAACTTCGTCAGATGGCACTCATCGTCATCTTACTGCGAGCAGGTTTAGCATTAAAACTTGAAGACTTTAAAAAAATGGGAAGACCCGCTTTATTTTTAGCATTTGTTCCGGCAACATTTGAGTTACTCGGCGTGATGCTTTTAGCGCCCCTTCTTTTTGATATTAGTTTGCTCGAAGCAGCCTTATTAGGTAGTATCTTAGCAGCCGTATCACCTGCGGTTGTTGTTCCCAGAATGATCCACTTGATGGAATCGGGGTACGGGAAGAAGAAGCATATCCCACAACTGATCTTATCGGGTGCTTCACTGGATGATGTTTATGTGATCATATTATTTACAAGCTTTCTTCAATCTATTCTTCATGAAGAGTTTTCACTGGCGATGCTGATTCAAGTTCCATCATCCATTGTTTTAGGCATTGGATTAGGTTTATTGGTCGGATGGATATCAGTCTATTTATTTAAAAAAGTTCATATGCGTGATACGGTGAAAGTTTTAGTTTTATTTTCACTGAGTTTCTTGTTAATTGTGCTTGAAGATGCGATCAAACCTACTCTTTTTATGAGTGGTTTACTCGCAGTCATGACGTGTGGTGGGATGATTCATCACACCTATCCAGTCTTAGCGAAACGACTGGTCTCTAAGTTTGAAAAAATATGGGTGATCGCTGAAATTGTCCTCTTCGTGATGGTAGGTGCAGCAGTTAATCTATCCGTAATACCTTCCATTGGTTATCAAGCTTTGCTATTGATCATGGGTGCACTGATCTTTCGTATGATAGGGGTATATGTTGCGTTGATTAAGACACCGCTTGTCCCTAAAGAAAAACTCTTTGTAAGCCTTGCTTATATCCCAAAAGCAACCGTGCAAGCAGCAATTGGAGCCATCCCGCTTACCATGGGTTTATCCAATGGATATCTGATGCTTGCCATTGCTGTCCTCGCGATTTTAGTCACCGCACCTTTAGGTGCTACCCTGATTGATTGGACCTCTCATCATCTTCTCGAGGGTGAAATTGGTCAAAATCAGGTAAAAAGGAGTACAATAGAGTAGAAGTCATCATCAAAAGTGTACGAAATCACACAAATGATGATAAAATATCAAAGGTGTTTCATGAAACACACGAAAGGATGATACCATGAAACGTAACAAGTTCATTGTCATCGGATCAGGCCGATTAGGAGCAAATATTGCGACTAAAATGTCAGAGATGGGTGAAGACGTCATCATCATTGACTCAACTGAAGATGCATTCCGCAAGCTACAAGAATCCTTTTCAGGTTATCAAATTGTTGGTGATGCAACCGATCTCGCTGTTCTCGAAAATGCATATATCAAGCATGCTAAAACAGTTGTCCTCACGACAGATAGCGACAACACCAATATCTATTTGGCACACATTTGCTACTTTGTGTATAATGTTCCCAAGATTTTTGTGCGTTTATCTGATACCGATAAAGGAAGACTCCTTGAAGGCACATACATCAAAGCGATTTATCCATTTACCTTATCACTCGGTGAGTTTATGGATCAATACGAAGAGGGGGAATAACGATGAAAGTTGTCATCACAGGTGGTAAGCATGAAGCAGATTTTATTGTCAAAATGCTTAAAGAAGAACATCACCAATTGATTGTCATCAACAATGATCGTCAGTTTGCTGAATATATTTCCACGAATAACGATATTCCTGTTTTCCCAGGTGACCCAACCAAAGCTTATACGCTCTCTGATGCTGAATGTGATCATGCAGATGTCCTTTTAGCATTATCCGATAATGATACGGATAACTACATTACATGTATTACAGCAAAGAAGCTTTTCCATATCAAGCGAACCGTTTCCAAGGTAAGAAACCCAAAAAACGTTGAACTCTTTAAAAAATTAGGTGTTGATTCCGTGATATCTTCCACCTACTTAATGGCTCAAACCATTCTAAACGAATCATCCGTTGAAAACATCATTAAAACGCTTTCCATTGAAGATGAAAAGATTGTCATGATTGAAATTGGAGTTGAAGAGGATTTCGCGATGGTTAATCAACGCATTATGGATATTCCATTCCCAAGAAATATCAACATCAGCTGTATTTTTAGAGATCCCCATGTCATCATTCCAAAAGGGGATACACGCATTAAAGCAGGTGACAAGTTGATCATCATTTCAACACCTTCAGAAAAAGAAGAAATCATCGATTTTATCCAAAAGAAGAGATAAATTATGGAACGACGCTCACTTCGAGGTTACCCACTGATTTTAAGTTACCTCGGCCTGTTTGCCATGTTAATCGGTTTTATCTTACTCATTCCATTAGTGATGGTCCTTTTTTTCCATGATGAAGTGAATCAGATTCAATACTTTTTACCACCAGCATTTGTTTTAATTTTATTTGGTCTGATCTCTAAGATTATCTTTCGTGGCTATGAAAAAGAACGTCTTGAACGTCATCAGGATGCTATTTTGGTCGTCTTATTATGGGTTTTAGCGATTTTTGCAGCTGCAGTTCCATTCATGTTAACAGGAACATATAATTTGGCTCAAGCAGTCTTTGAAACCTCATCAGGATTTTCAACCACTGGATTAACAGTCGTTGATGTCACACAGGCATCTAAAGTTTTTCTCTTTTACCGAAGTGTGTTACAGTTTGTCGGTGGTGCCGGATTAGTGCTCGTCTTAACAGCAACCATCGCTGATAAATTTGGAATGCGTATGTATAATGCTGAAGGACATGGCGATAAACTTATGCCTAATCTTATTCGATCTGGACGTTATATTTTAGCCATCTATTTAGGTATTGTTCTCATCGGTATGATCAGTTACATGATCTTTGGTATGTACTGGTTTGATGCACTCAATCATTCAATCTGTGCTGTGGCAACAGGTGGATTTTCAACTAAACCCGAAAGCATTGGTTTTTATCAAAGTGTACCCATCGAAATCATTACCATACTCCTGATGATTGCAGGTGGAACAAACTTTTTCGTTCATTTATTGATCATTACCGGTAAATGGAGAAGTGCACTCAAGCATATCGAAACCAAATCCTTTTATATCATTACATCGATTGCAGTGATCATCTCAACCCTTTCACTTTTATCTTATACCCATAGAGATTTCGGTGAAGCTTTACGTATCGGAGCTTTTCACTTCATTTCTGCGATTACCGGAACTGGATATCAAATTATACCCTCATTTACAGGACTACCAGGCTTTTTCTTTGGTCTACTCATTATAGGGATGATCTTAGGAGCAGGTGTTGGTTCAACGTGTGGTGGGATCAAACAATATCGTGTAGGATTAGGTATTAAATCTGTTTACTGGAGTTTTTCAGATAAGATTACCCATCATAAAGTCATTAAAAAGCATTTTATCAATAAACTAGGTTCAAAAATGATTGTTGATGATGAAGATATTTCAGAGAACTATTCATTCATCCTCGTTTATCTTATTTTCTTAATGATAGGAACCCTCATTTTCAGTATTGTCAGTCAACAATCGATGCAAAATGCATTATTTGAATTCGCATCTGTTTTGGGAACCGTTGGATTGAGTGTGGGTATCACAGGATATGATGCACATCCTCTTATTTTATGGACATCATCAGCTGGCATGTTCTTGGGACGTCTTGAATTCTACGTTTTCTTTGTTGCAATTGCCAAACTGTTTCTTGATTCCAAAAAAGGGATCAAGCATTTGATTCAAAAAGATTAATGATGCACGCGCAAGCGATGCATTTTTTTTCATCTCAACCTGATGAAATCATGCTAAAATAAGGATTGAATATGCATGATATCGGGCTAAAATGCATGATATCGGAAAACACTTGGTTCCATATCAAGGTCATACTATACTGAAAATAGGAGGAACTCCTGATGATTAAAATCATTTGGAATCGTGATGATTTCGAAAAGGTTCAAGACAAAATCTTAGACCAATTCAATCTATCGATCACGACCAATCCAAATGACGTACCCGAGCATAAGATTGGTATCATTGTGGAAGATGATCAATACGATCACTTGCGTGCTTTGGTGGAAGCATTGATGAAAGAGAGTTTTCAAATGCTTTTTCCAACACCGGATGGTTATCTTCAAATTCCACTGAAACAGATTACCTATCTTGAAGCCTTTGGTGATGAGATCTTCATGCATCTCGACCATCAACCCAGTCAACTCATCAAACAACCGCTCTATCAGCTCGAAGAGATGTTAAAGCCATATCATTTCCTTCGCATTGGAAAATCGTATCTTGTCAATATGACGAAAATACGATACATCCGAACATCATTCAATGCGAAACTTGATTTGGAACTCATCTGTGGTACGCACCTTGAAGTTTCACGTTCCTTCGTGAAAGATTTTAAGTATGCACTCGGCATACAAAAAAAGGAGGAATAGTATGACAATGACAGGATGGGTAACATTAAGCATATTGGCATTAGTTGGTCTCTATTTTGGTGCACAATTAATCCGTGATATTGTATGGAATAGAAAACTTATTCATTTTCAAAAGACCTTAGGTGAAGCAGTTGTCAAAGCTCCCACACTTTTTTGGATTAAACGATCCTATGGCGTGGTCATCACAGGTCTTTTTATCTTTGCTACCGCATTCTCTGGAGCATTCTCCATACCATTGACACTGGATGAACGCGTGTTAGTCAATGCAAAACCAGTTTCTTCAGAAGCTCGTTTGAGAGAATTAATGAGCACACAATCCAATGGTGGTTTCTTCAATGGTTGGTTTCGATTTACTGGAGCAGTTGATAATGAAATGGCACCACAAGAAGGTGCAATGGATGATTTCAACGGATCTGAAGATCCAAGTCGTGATTTCATTGGTACCAACAATCAAGTTGAAGGTGTTGAAGAATCCGATATCGTCAAGACGGATGGAAACATGATCTATTATGCATCACGTTATCAAAATCAAGTCCGTATCTTTACGATTGAACTCGATGGAGAAGCAACACTCGATGAAACACTTGATTTAGGTGATCTTTACACAGATTCGATGTTTTTAACCGATGAATACTTAATCATCATTGGTTACACGTATACCGTATCTCCTTATAAATATGATGCGACTTATGACATGGTTGAATGGGCATATGTTACGTATACAGGTTCTGTTGTGATTTATGATCGTGACACGTTGGAAGTTGCTTACGATTTACAAACAGATGCTAACTTTTATCAATATCGTTTGATTGATAATGCATTATTCCTTGTCGGTAACAAATATATCCAAAATGATGAATTTCGTCCAACATTCACCGAAAAAGTTGATGGTGATGAAACGACCTCATTTCTTGATTACGATCAAATCTATTATTTTGATGATGTACCCGTTTATGGTATGACCGTATTTACCGGTATTGATCTTGATGATTTTGACATTAACTCCAAAGCATTTTTAGGTAATGTCAATCAGATTTATGCCGATGTTGATACACTCTATACGACCTTCTCATTTACGAAGACAAACGGTTTCATTGATGGATGGCTAGGTTATACTACACAAACTCAAATCATGAAGTTTAATCTGAACACCACTGATGCAACCTTTGAATACGTCGGTCAAGGTATTGTTGATGGTTATGTAGAAAATCAATATTGGATGGATGAATACGATAATTACTTTAGAGTTGTGACTTCTTCATGGAATCCTATCACCAATCGTCTTTATGTTTTATCGGAATCATCGGTTGATGATGAACTCAATATCGTGGGTTCGATCACTTCAGGCTTAGGAAAGATCAACGAAACCGTCAAATCTGTTCGATTTAATGGTGAACAAGCCTTTGTCGTTACCTTTGAACAAACAGATCCACTTTATACCATTGATCTCTCTAATCCAACAGATCCAAAGATTATCTCAGCGATTGAAGAACCAGGATATAGCACCTATCTCCATGTGTGGAATGATGAAGGTACTCAGCTTATTGGATTTGGTTTCACTGCAGATTCAAATGGACGTGTCACAGGATTAAAGATTTCTGCATACGATAACCGTCAGACTGAACCACTCGAAACCTATCAACTGAATGCCACGAATGAAGAAGGTACATGGTCATACAGTTATTCAGAAGCATCCTATAATCCAAAAGCGTTGATGATTTCACCCGATCATGGCATCATCGCATTCCCTGTCATGTCATGGACCATGACACAAGTTGATCTCTATGAATATGAATACACGTATGTCAGTCAGTTCTTGATTTTCTACATCGATTTCTCAAACGAAGATCACATCATCTCAGATCCGATTGTCATCGAACATCCTGAATCACCATATTACTTTGGTATTGAACGTGGTATCTATATCAGTCAAGATGAACCTCAAGCGTTTGAACAGGTCTACACGTTCTCCAATATGGGTATGGTTTCATACGATTTATTAACAGGTCAAGTTGTTCAAACGATTCCCTTCGAATTACCTGAGTGGTACCGCTAACTGAAAAAGCCGGCAACGGCTTTTTTTTATGATAAAATGGTAGTTGAGGTGTGATCATGAACTATACGATTGAAATGATGATTGGTGAACAAAGAGATGTTGTTTCTAAGCTTTACCTTGATATGAAGCGGATGCCTGAATGGGAAAAAGGACTTGTGAGCATTGAAACATTAGAAGGCCATCTTTTTGAGTCAGGATCAAAAGGCATCATGCATTTTCAATTTGGTGAAACGCACATGCCGATGACGATCAGTATTGAAAAAGCAAGTCTACCTGAATTCATCGTTCAAATTTTTGAAGTTCCTGGTGCGTGGAATCGATGTGCCAATCATTTCATCGCCATGGATGATCAAACCAAATGGGTGATGGAAGTCACCTTTGAGTTTACACAACCTGTTGATCTTCCTAAAGAACGTTTCATCGAAAAAACGACAGAGAGCATGCAAATCTTCAAAAATTTTGTCGAAGGAAAACGTCTATGAAAAAAGTAATGCTATTGATCACCATACTGAGTATGGCAATTGGATTTGCATCATGTGATACACCACTGAATCCTGATGATATCAACGCAAATGGTTTTAATATTGAACCATTTGAACGTTTTTTTGATGATTCATCGATGAAAACACTGACCATAAAAATCACTGAAGAAAAATGGCTTGAACTCGATACGGCGATGGTTGATTATTTTGTTCGTTATGGTCAATATCGTACTGATTACATGGTCGAAGCTGACGCTTCATTTGAAGATGACGAAGGAACGATCGATATCGAACGTGTTGGTTTTCGTACCCGAGGTAATCTTTCCAGAGATCGGATAAGAAATGATGATGGATCGCTCAATCTTCAACATTTCAAAGTATCATTTCATGAGAATTACGATGAAAAGAATGCTAAACGCACTGTTTTTGAACTTGAAGAGATCGATTTAAAGTTCAATCGCAATTGGGATTCCACCTATCTAACTGAAAAATATTCACTTCATCTGTTTCAATCATTTGGTGTCTTTGCAGCACAGACAACCTTGGTTCGTCTTCTCATCCAAATCGATGATGAAGCGCACGATTATGGAATCTATACCGCATTTGAACCCATTGATGATAACTTTATTAAACGCCGTTTAACCAAAGAAGCTTCACAAGGCAATCTCTACAAAACACTTTGGCAGATGTATGGACCCGCTAATCTCTCTCATCCGATACCAAGTGGTGCAGTAGGAATCAAAGATGAGTCCAGAAATTACCGACCATCCTATGATTTAAAGACCAATAAAGATGTTGCTGACCACACGCCATTAAGACAATTTATCTCAGAGATCAATGCAAAAACAGGCGAGGATTTCATCACTTATATTGAAAATAACTTTGAAGTCGATATGTTCTTAAAATATTTAGCGGTTGGCGTTCTTTTGGGTAATCCTGATGATTATCGAGCCATGGGAAATAATTACTATCTTTATCAAAACAGTGACTCCGGCAAATGGATGATGATTCCTTATGATTATGACCATGGTATGGGTCAAGGATGGGATGGAGCACCCGTATTTAGTAACTGGACGATTGATGCTGATATCTATACGTGGGGAAACCTGAATGCATCGATTCTTAATCATCCTCATTATCCCCATGTCTTAGTCGATAAGCTCTTGAATATTCCAGCATATCAGCTGCAATATGAAGACTATTTACGTGAATTGATCAATCCGAGTAACGCATATTTTTCATATGATGCCTTCTTGGCGATTTATCAAACCCAACAAGCCTTATATGATTCATATACATTACAATCGATGATGCCCCTTCCTTTTGGTTTAAGAAACATTGAAAGTTATATGGATAGTAAAGTAGCATCGATTCAAGTACAATTAGATTATTACCACAATCATCCAGAAGATCGTGGATTTTAAGGAGGATCAGATATGGATGCCAGCGTATATCAAAAAATGCGGGTTAAACCACAGACGGTTGGACGTTACTTTTATGCACCAAAAGACTATATCGAGATGACAAAATCACAGACACATATCGATTTTCTTGGTGAACATCCGACCTTTTTCCATCTTTTTGTGACATCACAAGAAGAATATGATACGCGCATACTTGACGTGCTTCCTCTATTGAAAGATCACAATTCAAGACTATGGATCTCCTATAAAAAAGCAAGTAAAAACAAGACATATGACATCAACAGAGACACCTTTTTTGCATTAAGCAAAAGAGATGGACTCACACCATTTAGTAATGTTGCACTTGATCGAGAGTGGTCCTGTTTAGGGTTTAAAAAAGCCCAACAATAACACTTGTTTTCTATGCTTCACATGTTATAATTGATAAGGGTGATGATTCATATGTTTGATCAAATTTGGGCGTTATTAACATCAGTTCCTCTATGGGAACTCATCATGATCTTTTCAGCTAAGATCATTGAAGTCACGATCGGTACGATGCGTGTTATACTAATCACAAAAGGTTACCGTAAACCGGGAACTGTTTTAGCCATCTTTGAAATCTTACTATGGGTCTTTATCGCATCACGTGTCATCATGGGGATTGTTGATTATCCCATGAAGGGTATCGTTTACTCTCTAGGTTTCGCGTTTGGTGTCTATGTTGGGTCACTCCTTGAAACACGTCTAGCTGTTGGTAAAATTTTAATTTATGTCATTGTTGACCATGACTCAGGAAAGATCATTTGTGATGCACTACGCATGGGTGGTCATGGTGTGACAACACTGGATGCTCACGGAAAAGATTCTGACCGTATGGTTCTTATGATCTTTGCGAATCGTAAGAACAAACAAACCATTATTGATATCGTTGAAGGACTTAATGATAAAGCACTCATTGTCTCCAATGAGGTTTCCATCTTACAGGGTGGTTATGTGAGTCCATGGCGAAAGATAGGCAAGTAATTTTGCACTTGAAATTCACGTTGTTTCGTGTATAATAGTAATGGTTGGAGTTATAGCTCAGCGGGAGAGCACCTGCTTGACGTGCAGGGGGTCTAGGGTTCAAATCCCTATAACTCCACCATGCTTTTTAATCATTAAGGTCAAGTTGACCTTTTTTTGTTGATCAAAGTAAAAAGCCGTAATCATACGGCTTAGTACATGGGTGGCATCGGTTGCGTTTCTTTTTCTTTGATTTCAACAACAGCTGCTTCACTTGTAATCATGAGAGCTGAGATAGAAGAAGCATTGAGAATCGCATTTCTCGTGACTTTTGTTGGATCAATGATACCCGATTTGATCATATTAACCCAAACACCTTCTTTGGCATCAAACCCAAAATCCTTTGTTTGTTGTTTCTGTTTTTCATAGATATCAGCACCATCAAAACCAGCGTTTTCAGCAATTTGCATAATCGGCGCAGATAAACTATCTAAAACAGCAAGAATACCTCGATTGCGATCGGTGTTATCATCTTTTAAGACATCTTTGAGTTCCTTTTGAATCTCAACTAAAATGGATCCACCACCAGGAATAATACCTTCTAAAACAGCAGCTTTGGTTGCATTCAGTGCATCTTCAATCCGCAGTTTCTTTTCTTTGAGTTCAGATTCAGTTGCAGCACCAACTTTGATGATTGCAACACCACCTGATAATTTCGCTAAGCGTTCTTGATAGCGCTTTTTATCATAATCAGAGGTTGAACGATCGATTTGTGCTTGTATTTCTTCAATACGTGTATCGATTGCATCCTTTTGTCCGTGTCCACCAATCAATGTTGTGCTATCATTTTTTACAACAGCCTTATTTACAGTACCTAAATCATTGAGTGTCACGTCGGCTAATTTCATCTGTAGATCTTTCGCGACGAAGGTTGCACCTGTGAGAATTGCGATATCATTCAACATTTCCTTTTGATTATCACCAAAACCTGGTGCCTTCGTTGCAACAACGTTGAATGTTCCTCTCAGTTTATTCACAATCAGTGTTGAAGTGACTTCGTTTTCGAGATCATCAGCAATGATTAAAAATGGACGGTTTGCTTTAACAACTTGTTCTAAAACAGGTAAGATATCTTGAATCGTTGATACTTTTTGATCGGTCACAAGGATTAGAGGATTTTCCATATCAACCGTCATGGTTTCGCGGTTTGAGACAAAGTATGGGGATAGATAACCTTTATCATATTGCATACCTTCAACAACTTCAAGTTCCGTTTCGAAACCTTTGGATTCATCAACTTGAATGACACCATTCTTTGAGACTTTATCCATGGCATGGGCAATGATCTGTCCAATTTCACGTGAACCTGATGAAATGGATGCGACGTTTTCAATATCATCACGTGTTTCAACAGCACGTGATTTTTCTAAGAGTTTCTTCGCAACTTCTTTTCCTGCACGTTCAATACCTTCTCTTACAAAGACGGGATTTGATCCGTTATCGACAGCTCTAAACCCTTTGTGAATGATCGATTGTGCAAGTAGTGTTGCGGTTGTTGTTCCATCACCAGCAACATCATTCGTTTTTGCTGCCACTTCATAGACGAGTTTTGCTCCCATATTTTCATAGGGGTCTTTAAGTTCGATTTCTTTCGCGATGGTGACACCATCGTTCGTGATTAATGGTGATCCATAACCTTTATCAAGAACGACGTTGCGTCCTTTGGGTCCAAGGGTGATCTTCACTGCATCAGCGAGCATGTCTACACCCTTTAATAAAGATGTTTTTGCGTCTTTACCATAACGTATGTCTTTGCTCATGTTTTCACTCCTTTTATGCTGTTACAATGGCTAAAATATTTTTGGCTTGAATAATGAGATACTCATGCCCATCAAGTTTAACTTTAGTCCCTGAATAGGATTGGTAAATGACCTGATCGTTTTCTTTCAAGTTCTCAACTTTGGGACCTACAGCGAGAACTTTACCCATGGCGGGTTTATCTTTTTCTTCGGTGGTCAAAATGATGCCACTCTTGGTGGTTTTTTCCTCTTTTTCAAAGGACAATACAACATAATCTTCTAGTGGTTTTAGCATATCTTTTCCTCCTATCTGGCACTCATTAGTTATTAGTGCCAATTCGATTATTATTATAATCATATCGATTTTCTTTGTCAAGAGGGATAAATTCAAAAAATGCATATCTAAAGATATGGTGTATCGGTTATAATAAAAGGAGAAAGACGCAGGGGATATTATGTACTTGATTAAAGAGAAAAGGTTACTTACACCACATGTCACAAAAATGGTCATCGATGCACCTTTGATCACGAAGCATGCCAAACCAGGGCAATTCGTGATGATTCGTATTCATGAACATGGGGAAAGAATTCCATTGACGATTGCATCAAGCGATTCCATTGATGGGAGTATCACCATCATTTTTCAAGTTGTTGGTGCATCAACCTATGAACTTAATCAATTAGTTGAAGGCGATTCAATTTTGGATGTGGCTGGTCCCCTCGGTAAACCATCTGAACTTGATCACTTAAAACGTGTGATTTTAATCGGTGGTGGTGTCGGATGTGCGATTTTATATCCGATTGCACAAACACTCCATCAACAAGGTTGTGAAATTGATACGATTATTGGATTTAGAGATCAATCTTTAATCTTTCTGGAAGATGATTTTATTCACTTATCAAGTCGTTTTACACTCTTAACCAATGATGGATCGTATGGTAAAAAAGGATATGTGACTGATCGATTACAAGAGATTTTATCTGAAGATTCGAATTATGACGAAGTGATTGCGATTGGACCCATTCTGATGATGAAAGCAGTCAGCGAGATGACAAAGCCTTATGGCATCAAAACAATTGTTTCCATGAATCCCATCATGGTCGATGGGACAGGTATGTGTGGAGGTTGCCGTATTAAAGTTGGCGACTCCATGAAGTTTGCATGCGTGGATGGTCCTGAATTTGATGGACATCACGTCGATTTTGATTTAGCCATTAAACGAAATCAGATGTATCAAAAAGATGAAAAAAAACAGATGGATCAGATTAAAGGGGGAGTCAAATCATGAAGATGATCGATCGGACCCCGATGCGCACGATACCGATGCATCAACGAACTTCTACATTTGAAGAAGTCAATCTTGGTTACTCCAAGGATGAAGCCATCCAAGAAGCATCACGTTGCTTAGATTGCAAGCATCAGCCATGTGTCAATGGCTGTCCAGTAGGTATTGATATTCCGGGTTTTATAAAAATGGTTGAACAAGATCGAATGGATGAAGCTTATCGCATCATTCAAGGATCATCATGTCTACCTGCAGTGTGTGGACGAGTTTGCCCTCAAGAAACACAGTGTGAAGCTTTATGTGTACGTGGCATGAAAGGTGAACCGGTGGCGATTGGACATCTTGAACGTTATGTTGCAGATACTTATTATCAAAACATGCACCATGAACAACCGATTGAACTCAAGCCAAAAAAAATTGCGGTTGTGGGTTCAGGTCCCGCAGGATTATCCTTTGCACATGATGTGATCAAAGCAGGATATCAGGTTGATATCTATGAAGCACTTCATACCGCAGGTGGTGTCTTATCCTATGGTATTCCATCCTTTCGTTTACCGAAGGACGTTGTTAAGCGCGAAGTTGACCGTTTAATTGAACAAGGTGTCCATCTCTATACGGATGTCATCATCGGTAAAACCTTAATGCTTGATGATTTACATAAGATGGGCTATCAAGCTATCTTTATAGGAACAGGTGCAGGATTACCTAAATTTATGAATATTCCCGGTGAAATGCTCAATGGTGTTTACTCTGCCAATGAGTTTTTAACACGCATGAACTTAATGAAAGCGTATGACCCACTCAGTGTCACTCCGATTAAAAAAGGGAAACGTGTCGCAGTTATTGGTGGAGGAAATGTTGCACTCGATGCAGCACGTGCTGCAAGAAGATTAGGTGCAGACATTGTTTATTTAATTTATCGTCGCAGTATGCAAGAAATTCCAGCTCGTCATGAAGAAGTTGAGCATGCGATTGAAGAAGGTATTATCTTTAAACTCTTGACACAAATCAAAGAAATTCATGGTGATGATGAAGGATTTGTTAAATCGATAGTATGCTGTGAAATGATTTTAGGTGAACCTGATGAATCAGGAAGACGTCGTCCCATTGAAAATCCCAAAAAAATGATGGTCTTTCACGTCGATGAAGTGATCATGGCTATCGGGACGACACCCAATCCGCTGATCACATCCAATCAACATGGATTAAACACCACTTCACAGGGATGTTTAGTCGTTAATCAAGTAACCAATGAAACATCGATACCCATGGTTTTTGCAGGTGGCGATGTTGTCACAGGATCAGCTACCGTGATTTTGGCGATGGAAGCAGGACGACAAGCAGCGAAAGCTGTTATCGAGCGATTCGAGGGCTAAAACATCCTTGATTTCTTGTCTAATGTGATACTTTATGGTAACATAAAAGGGAAAAGGGGAGTAGTTTTCCTGAATTAGTCGTCACCACGGCTTTTGCCCGGCTAATTCCAAGCACACCTTGTAACGAGACCTTTCAGGGATACTCTAGAAAGGTTTTTTCTTTAGGAAAAGGAGCCACATCATGAACAAATATGCTTATCAATGGTCCAAAGAATTACTCGAAACATCGCTCAACACTCATCTTGATCGCGGTCTATCTGAACATGAAGCAGAGAAACGACTCACTGAACGCGGTAAAAATCAATTAGATGAAGGCAAAAAACGCTCTTTAATCATGAAGTTCATCGATCAGATCGCTGATTTTATGATTCTTGTTTTAATAGGTGCAGCTATTTTATCATTTATTTCAGGTGATGAAGCTGAAGGGTTTCTTATTTTAGGTATAGTCATCGTTAATGCTATTTTAGGATTAGCACAGGAAGCAAAAGCTGAAAAAGCACTCGCATCCATTAAGGCGATGTCATCACCACATGCGAAAGTCAGACGTGATGGTGGTGAACGTTTGATCGATGTCAAAGATCTTGTTGTTGGAGATGTCGTTTTACTTGATGCAGGTGATTATGTTCCAGCAGATTGTCGCTTGATTGAAACCATCAATCTCAAATGTGATGAATCTGCACTCACGGGAGAAGCCGTTCCTGTCGATAAGTCATCGAAAACGATTGAACAAGATGATCTTCCTTTAGGTGATCGGATCAACATGGGTTTCATGGGTACGGTCGTCACTTATGGACGAGGTGTGGGTGTCATTGTTGAAACCGGTATGGGGACTGAGTTAGGAAAAATAGCATCCATGCTGAAAGAAACAAAAGATGATATGACACCACTCCAAAAGAGTATGGCATCCTTAGGGAAAGTCCTCGCCTTGATCGCACTCGGTATCACGGCATTCATCTTTTTGGTCAGTATCGTTGAAGCTTACGTGATCGAAGGTGGTGCAAGTGCTGAAGTATGGAGAGAAGCACTGATGACATCCATCGCACTCGCGGTTGCTGCCATCCCTGAAGGATTACCTGCGATAATCACCATTGTTTTAGCGTTGGGTATGCAGAATTTAGTGAAGAAAAATGCCATTATTCGTACACTCCCTGCTGTTGAAACCTTAGGATCAACGGCTGTCATTTGTTCGGATAAGACAGGAACATTGACACAAAACGTCATGACAGTTCAACAACTTTACACATCTTCACGATCAATCTCGATTCAAGATGGACAAGAATATAACGAGTTTGAAAAGAAAATTGCACGCTATAGTGCACTTTGTAATGATACAAAAATTCAACAAAAAGATGATCAATGGATTAAGATTGGTGATCCAACTGAGATTGCTTTGGTGGATCTCGCACAGGTTTTAGGCCTTGACCTGATTCAGAATAAAAACGATTATCCCAGACTGCATGAACTGCCTTTTGATTCGATCAGAAAACTCATGACTACTGTTCATCAAATGGATGGAAAGTTAATCGCCATCATCAAAGGTGCACCTGATGTCATTTTTGAGCGTACGCTAAACATCGAAGGTGGAACGATTGATGATCTTCATCATTTCAAGGAAGAAAATCAAAACATGGCAGAAAAAGCACTGCGAGTTCTTGCTGTTGCATATAAAGTGATTGATTCAACGGATGATCTCAAACAATTATCATTTGATGATCTTGAAAAAGATATGACACTCTGTGGACTTATCGGTATGATTGACCCAGAACGACCAGAAGTTCGTGATAGTATTGCACTTTGTGATCAAGCAGGCATCAAGACAATCATGATCACAGGCGATCACCTTCATACAGCGGTTGCGATCGCCAAGCGTCTACATCTTTTAAAAGAAGGTGATTTAGCGATAACAGGTCAAGATCTTGATCGTATGGATGATGAGATGTTTATGGATAAACTCGAACGAATCAGAGTTTATGCACGTGTAAGTCCTGAAAACAAAGTGAGAATCGTTGATGCATGGCGTAAAAAGGATCAAGTGGTTGCGATGACAGGTGATGGAGTGAATGACGCTCCATCCATTAAAAAAGCTGATATTGGTATTGCGATGGGTATCATTGGAACTGAGGTCGCTAAAGGTGCAGCAGATATGATTTTAATGGATGATAATTTTGCAACCATTGTTAATGCAGTGAGTGAAGGTCGTGCCATTTTTGCAAATATCAAAAAAGCCATTCATTATTTGCTATCATGTAACATTGGTGAGATCTTAACCATCTTCTTAGGTACAACCTTAGGTATCTTGCTTTTTAGCGGTCGAGTGACCACACTAACAGCTGTTCAAATACTTTGGATTAACTTGGTCACAGATTCAATCATGGCGATTGCATTAGGGCTTGAACCCAAAGAACCCAATATTATGAGTGAACGTCCACGAGATACGAAAAAATCATTATTTGCTGATGGATTTGGTACTGACATCATCAAACGTGGATTACTTTTAGGGTGTCTATCGTTTCTCGCATATACAGTAGGTTGGTTTTTAGGTGAACAACATGGAACATCCATCCTTTTATCACAAACCATGACATTCATGGTATTAGCGATGTCCCAACTTGTTCATGGTTTCAATGTGAGAAGCGAAACCCAATCAATCTTTAAGATGAAGCCTAATCGTGCGATGCTCATTGCGTTTGCGATCAGCATGTCACTACAGATGATGGTGATCTTATTACCACAAACACGACAGCTTTTTGGTCTTGTCATGCCATCCATCACTGAATGGCTCATCATCATTGGCTTTGTCATAACACCTGTATTTTGGGTTGAATATCAAAAGTATCGTAAGCGTCAAACCAAGGAGAAATAACATGGAAGCTATCATTATTTATTCAAAAACGGGTCACACGTTATCCGTTGCTGAGCAGCTTGTATCAAGAAAGAATATGCCCTTATTACGTATTATTCCTCAGATTGATGATCCCAGCATTCCTCATCCTATTCTGATTCAAAAACCTCAAATTAATGATTATGATCACATCATAGTAGGCTCACCTGTCCATGGATTTTCATTATCCAAAGTGATGAAAGCCTATCTTGAACAAACCGATTTTCAAGGTAAAAAGGCCGATCTATTTGTCACGCATTATTTTCCATATGCATGGATGGGTGGAAATCAAACTTTAAAGCAGATGAAAAAACTTATCGAATGTAAAGGTGGAATCGTGAACATGATGACATCGATTAACTGGTCGAATAAGAAACGCTTATCAGATATCGCTGACATGATTCATCAGTATACAGCATGAAAGAGACAGATCTCTTTAAACCAGTTCGCACACTTTTTCTTGAACAAGGTTATGATGTTCAAGGTGAAATCCTTGCTGCTGATGTCTTTGCAGTTAAAGGTGATGAGATTATCATTGTAGAACTCAAATTGCAGATATCTCTCAAATTGATTTATCAGACGATGGAAAGACAAAAGGTTGCACATCGAGTTTATTTAGCTGCACCCAAACTCCTTGTTCAACGGCATATCAAGAATCATGCACAATTTATCCCTTTACTGAAACGTTTAAGTATTGGATTAATTTCAGTAACGCTCGAACGAGCCGAGGTCATGCTTGAACCAGAAGATATCAATCAACCTGTAAAGCGTAAATCATCATCCAAAAAACGGCTCATGCTTCATGAATTTCATGCACGCGACCAACATCAAACCATCGGTGGAACCAATCAAAAAAAGATGACCTTTTATCGTGAACAGGTCATCGAAATTGCGAAAGCCCTCCATACACTTCAAGAAGCATCGACAAAGCTGATCAAAGACTATACGCGTATTGAAAAGACAGCGGACATTTTGTCTAAAAATTTTGATGGATGGTTCATGAAAAATGAAAAGGGACTCCATCAATTGAGTCCCAAGGGTGAAAAAGAAATACAACGTTTTTTGTTTTAATCAATCTTTTGAAGATCCCAGTCTTGAATGAATTGAACAAGTTCTTGGAATTTAGGTGAACGAGCTTGACGGACATAGAAGCCTGATGTGCCCATCCCCATCAGTAATGATTCATGAGGGGTTAAACCAAGCATGAGACCGAATACAAATCCTGAATTGAAGTTGTCACCTGCACCCGTTGTCAGTTTTGGCTTTTTCGCTAATGGTCCCATATCGTGATAGAATGTACCATCGATGACTGTGCAAGATTGATCGACGGGATGAATAACCACCGCATAAATGTTTAAATAATCATAGAGTTTACGATTAACCATTTCAAGTGATGCATCTGCTTGCGCTAGTCCTAAGAGTGATGCGATGTCGTAAGCTTCTTTTTTATTTAAACCCAAGACCACTTTGAAGTGATGGTTAAACGACTTAAGTAAATCGAGCGCACGTTTAATTTCGTGATGTTCTCTCTTTTCAGGATCTGCAAGATCGACGAAGAAAATAGGCTTATTGTTTCGTTTGGGAAGTAGTGGAAGCAGATCTTCTTGGATTTTTTGCCATAAATCGGTCATATAAGGTAACATAGACCAGTTGACAGTTGCGAATAAATCAGTTTCTGATAACATCTTAACAAAGTTATCCTTACCAACAGTCTTGATAATATTTGCATAGGTGACATCATTTAAACATGTCATTTTACCAAGCATCAATTTACCATCTAAAAACTCAACAGCATCGGTATGTGCTGCTTGAGCGATGGAGTACTGCTTGACATTGGAAGGCATACCCAGGAAAACTGGGTGAATCTGGGGTTGACCTAAAGCACCAATATAAACCATATCGGAATCATGTTGAGATAACGCATTACACATGATTGGACCGTTTCCACCAATTTTTTCTTGAACAGGAATGAGTTCAATATTCGTGGATAATCCTGCAGCACGTTCAATACGTTTTGCAAACTGAAGCATGGTTTCAATACGTGTGAAGTGTTCACTATCCATGCGTTTATCAACCGCATGAATGATTTCGTCGACGAAACCATCAAATCCGACAATCATCTTTTTATGCGCATAGGCAGTATTTCTTAAACGTTCAACTAAGTTTGATTTTGGGGTGTTCATGTTGTGACCTCTCTTATCATTTGTCTTCATTATAACACAAAACGACCTCAACAATGTGATATAATAAGACTAACTTTGGAGGTGTTTTCATGATAGCAAAACTCAACATCGAACCACGATATCAAGAAACCGATCAAATGGGGATCATTCACCATTCAGTCTATCCAATTTGGTATGAAATGGGACGAGTCAAATTTTGTGAATCCATTGGATTACCCTTTCATGTGATTGAAGAAAAAGGTATACGTTTAGCGATGTATCATATGACATGTACATATCTCAAACCAACGCTTTTTGGTCAACAATATACCCTTGAAATACGCTTGACATCGTTATCAAAAGTACGCTTAATCTTTAACTATCAGTTATTTGATCAGTCTCATGATCTCGTCCATGAAGGACATACTGAATTGATCTGGTTAAATCGTGATTTAAAGCCAACCAATGTCTATAAATCAAACCCAGAAATCTATGAACGTTTTTTAGAAGAGGTTACCGTATGAAACTTATCCATATTGCCTATATCGGTGGTGGATCAAGACTTTGGGCAAGAAGCTTAATGAGCGATCTTGCGATGGAAAAAGATCTTTCTGGTGTCGTTAAACTTTATGATATCGATCATGAAGCAGCAGTGAATAATGCCAAGATTGGTCAAATGATGATGGAACTTCCACAAGCCAAAGGTCGCTTTCAATTTGAAGTATCATCTACCCTCGAATCCTGCTTAAAAGATGCAGATTTCGTATTAATATCGATCTTACCAGCAACATTCAAAGAGATGGAAGTCTATGTGCATCATCCTGAAAAGTGGGGAGTTTATCAACCCGTTGGCGATACAGCAGGTCCAGCAGGTATTTTTAGATCCCTGATCATGATGCCGATGTTTGAAACCATAGCCAAAGCGATTAAAGCGTATGCTCCATCCGCATGGGTGATTAATTTTACGAATCCGATGACGATGTGTGTCCAGATGCTCTATCATGTATTTCCTCAAATTAAAGCTTATGGTAATTGTCATGAAGTTTTTCATGTTCAAGAAATATAAGCTAAAGCACTTGAAGACCAAAAAGGGATCAAAGCATCCCGTCAATCGATCATGATTAATCCACTCGGCATTAATCATTTCACATGGATCAATCAAGCATCATATCACGATATCGATTTAATACCCATCTATGAATCATTTGCAAAGAAGCATCAAGAAGATGGTATTTATGGGGATCGTTGGATTCATCATGGTCCTTTTGGAAGTGCTGAAAAAGTCAAACTCGACCTTTTCTTACGATATGGTGTGATCGCTGCTGCAGGTGATCGTCATTTGGTCGAATTTTTACCTCAACCATGGTATGTCAAAGATCAAGAAACGATTAAAAAATGGCATTTCTTCTTAACACCTGTTTCAAAGCGTATCGATATCAAAGCCAAAGGAAATGAATTGGCATTGCGTATGATCAAAGGTGAAGAAGAAGTGAAAATCACGCCACGTTGAGTGCGTAATAATGATGACGTATTGTGGTACAAAGGGCAAATGATCCAAGTCAACCACTATATGTAGTGGTTTTGGAGCAAAAAATGAGCAAAAATCGGGCTGAAAAAGTGCATTTTTTGAGCCTGTGTTTCGGGGCATTTCATAGATGACATTCGGTATTTTTGAAGATGATGCCCATTTAAGCTATATATTGCAGACACGTCGAGGCCGAAGCACTCAAACTCGTATTTGAAATTTATCAACGGTTTCTACGATTAATTTCTTTCGCTTGAATGGATTGAGCCAATTAATGATTCCTGTTTTTGTTACCTCTACTCCTTTGGAACGGCAGATCGCAGACAAACGCTCGATGGCCTGATTGCCACCCATCGTCGGTTTAGGGAAAAATTGTGTGACGAACCCCAGAACAACTTTACCTTTGAGAGATTGGAGTTGGCGGAGATACGCCTGCATGACCGGAGATAACATATAGCCACGCACCGGAGCCCCCAAAACGAGCATATCAAATTTATCGAGCTTCGGCACACATGTCAGTGCTATCGAATCCACATTTGTTTCTGTATCGTTTGATGCTGCGACTCTTTCGATTGAAACGGTATGCCCTGCATTAAGAAATTGCTCACGAAGCTTATGTGCAACGGAAAGCGTATGCCCGGTCTGAGAATGAATAATAATTCCGATTTTCATTGTAATCTTCCTTTCTGGATTATAAATAAATCATGTTGTCTATCCACTAGCTTTTAATATTGCATTCTGGATTGCTTTTAAAATGACTTTGCTACTGTATGTAGCGCCAGATACACTATCTACATTTAAGGACTGCACCTCTATAACATTTTCGGGAATAATTTCAGCTCCTTGCCCTTGGCCGTTATTGTGCTTTAATAGCTCAATTTCTTTTATGATATGATTCTTTATAGTTACCCTGACTTCAACTGATATCGGAAAGGCCGAATAACTGCCAATGTAAATGCCATCCTCTGCTGCGGCAAGATCGACATCAGATATTTCTGAAAGAGCCAACTGTTTCAGGTTCCCTTCGGCTTTCGCTAGCAAAAGCTTCGTAGTGATAAAACCGAGTGCCAAGACAAGCACAACAATAATTGTTACAATATATCGCTTTTTCATGCTACCCTCCTTGTTATAAACGCTCATTGCAGATAATGTATCAGATTATACATCCCAGTTAAAATGAAGTGTCGGCGGCGAATTTCCTGAAATTTATCATCAGTAGCGCAATGAATACCACCCAAGGAATGAGGGATAGTAAAGAAAAAATCATGCCCAATACTCCTGCCGATGAGGGTACGATCATAAAGAATCCGGAAGCTAACCCCCACAAGCCAACCGATTTCTTAAACTTATGGCTTTTTATTAATGCATAGGCAAATAACAGCAGGCATATTGTACTCAATACATAGTAGACATCGAAGGTGGTGCCTGTATAACCAGCCATTAAGGCTTCGCCGGCTGCCAAATATATAGTTTGCTGTTCAGGCAGCGCCTGAAAATACTGATTGCTTAAAGTCAGCATTTCAAACGCAGGATTGGACGGATAATAACATGCGATGCCGATTAAACCAAGTATTAATGCCAAGAGTACAGTAATGGGCTTTTCTCGGTATAAGAGGACAAAGAGGGCTAAATAGATTATTACAATAATCATATTGTTAAACAGGTAAAGAAAATCCAAGCTCAGAAGTCCTAAAAACGGATTTTGCTGATAAAGTTCAAAGAATCCTTTAACAGTATCCGGTGGCGGTGCAATCACATAAATAACGATTTGTAATGGAATAAGAATGAGCATTGTTAAAGCCAAAAACTGGGCGACGCGATAAAGTGGCTGAAAGTTGATTTTGAAACCTTGGTTCATAAGACATAACCTCCTTAATAATTTCTCTTATTCTTATTGAATAAGTAATTCACAAGTTTTATAAGTTCATCTTTGATGTCTTCTTTTTGTGTAGCACCATTGGATGAGAAACTCAGCATGATCATTCCTTGTAAGGCGTAAATGATAGTCTTGGCTACAACTTCAATATCCTCAGTTTGAATGATGCCTTCCTGGATTAGCCTGATAAAGGATGTCTGCCACATGCTGTGAAATCGTTGCTCAAGCTTTTGATAACTGTCATCTCCCTCCGGTTGAACAAAAGGGTAAAAGTAAAAAAAACGGAAGACATTCGGGTGTTTGAAGAAATAGTCCGTATAGCAGAAAAAAGCGCCAAGGATTTCTTCCACAGGATCATCCTTTTTAAAGGAAATGGATGTAAGCTCTGTAATCATATCCTCAATCATATCGAGACGTAATGTCCACAAGAAAGCATTCACATCCTTAAAATAATAATATAGATTGGTATATGAATATCCTGTTACTTCAGCCAAATATCGAACAGTAACGGCTTCATGTCCTTTATCATGGATGATATCCTTCGCAGCCTCGATGATTTCTTTTTGAGTACGTTCTTTTTTCGTCTGTTTCACATTAACCTCCGGGTACTTTAACTTAGTTAAAATAATTGAACTTAGTTAAAATATATAGCATATTAATAATGATGTCAAGGGGGTTTTATTAAAATATGGTAAAAAAGCTATTGACAATCTCTAAGCATGGAGTATAATATTAAACATGATTAAAACTTGTTTAATAAGGAGTATCAAGTATGAATCAAGATGAGGCAAATGCCAAAGAAAAGATATTCCAGGCTGCACTGGAATTGGTGGCTGAGGGAAAAAACGATCAGCAGATAACGACGAGAGAGATTGCATCAAAAGCTGGCGTAAATCTTGCGCTTGTTAATTATTACTACCAGTCAAAAGAGAATCTGCTCAGCCAGGTTGTAGGAACGATGATGGGCGAAATTATTGAGAAGTCCAACCAAAATAACCACATGGCTATCGACGCGCAGACACGGCTGCGGAATATGCTGCTCGCAACAGCGGATGCGGCGTTCAAATACCGCAATATATGCAAAATCGCTATTTCACTCGAACTGAAATCCGGCTGCGGGAATTCCTGCAAATTGGTCACGCCCTTGCTAAAAGAGATATTGACTGAGTGCGATGAATCGGACTTGAATATTATCGCCATGCAGCTCATGATTCCATTTCACCATATTGTGCTGAAACCAGAGTTTTATAGCAGATATTTGGATACGGATTTTTTTGATGAGGAAAAGAGGAAGCAAAAGATCAATCAAATAGTCGATTGCGTATTATCCGGACGAATCAAGGAGGTAGAGTAATGATAAGCGAAAATACTATTAATACAAGACAAGGCAACGTCAATCGTGCGATTCAGACAATCGTTGCCACGCTCGGTGTCATTTTCGGCATTGGTGGCATGAGTCATGGCTTTTTTGAAGCGTTGCAAGGCAATACTGCCACGAATGGCTATGTAATTGACGCCATCGGAGAGGCAAACAGAATGTGGCTTCATGGAAATGAGCCTGCCTTTACCATCATCCCAAATTTCCTGATAACCGGTATTGCCGCCATGCTGGTGGGGGTTGCCGTCATCATCTGGTCGGCGGGCTTTATGCATAAAAAGTATGCCTCTTTGATATTTCTGTCGTTGTTTATCCTGTTGTTTTTAGTCGGAGGCGGAATAGCTCAGATAATTTTCTTTATGATTGGATGGGCAATGTCCCTGCGTATCCATAAGCCTCTCAATTGGTGGAGAAAGGTTCTGCCAGTAGGTACGCGCAGGTTTTTGTCAAAGCTATGGCGTCCTTTCTTGATTGTCAGCTCCTTGTTTATACTTATTACGCTGCAAATCGCAATATTTGGATTTGTACCCGGCGTATCCAATCCGGACAGCATCAGCACGGTAATGGTATCTACCTTGGGTGTCGGGCTGCTGTTCCTAATTCTCGCGTTCATATCGGGATGCGCTCATGACATTGACAAGGGAGGGGTAACCAATGAATAAGAAAATATTAGTGGCTTATGGCTCCAAAAGAGGCTCGACTGCGGAGATAGCTGAAAGAATTGGTGAAACACTCAGACAAAAAGGCTTGCAGGTGGATGTGCTGGATGCCGGTACAGTAACTGATCTGACTCCTTACAGTAAAATCATCCTCGGTAGCTCGGTTTATATCGGTCTTTGGCATAAAAAAGTCGTGCATTTTTTGAAAAGGAACATAGAAGTATTGGAGAAATTGCCTGTTTGGCTCTTTATATGCGGCCCAACCGGCCCCGGAAACCCGATTGAACAGATGGACGGCTGGTTTTACCCTAAATCTCTCCGACCAGTCATTGAACGCATACATCCTCGTGATATCACCTGCTTTGGAGGAAAATTGGAGCTGAAAACGCTGAACCCTTTTGAAAAGTGGATCATTAACAAAGTACAAGCGCCCGAAGGCGACTTCCGTAATTGGAAGGACATCGTTTTCTGGACGGAAACAATCCACAGGGAATGCTGACGTGTCAAAAGAATCAAGAGGGTAGCAGAGGGGCTGTTATAAAGATATTAAAAATTATCGGTGTTTCTGCCGGCGTTATTAGCGGTACTGTTTTATTGATATGTAGAGCAATTACGATTTTGAAGGCGCAAGGTTAACATTTCAAAAAAGCAGAAATCCTTTTTCATAATTGAGGAAGGATTTCTGCTTTCTGTTATCACGTATCGAAACAACCATATACCGATGCCTAAAAAATCAGCGGGAGTATTTTCTAACGAAGATACCCCCTCTTTTTTTATGCCCTTTTTTAGGGTTCATATAAAAACGAATGGAGGAAATCAAAATGGCAAACGAAACAATGCGTATCTTTTTCCCTCTGAAGATTTTCAGCTATCCTCAGTATGACTGCTCGGAGGATGAGCGGGAGGATATCTCGTCCAGGGATGCGGTGGCATATGAGGATCAAATCCTCGCTGCCATAGCAAAGGAGAACCGGCACTTTGAAAATGACCGAGGTCTTGCCGAGTACATTCACGACGAAGCTCTTAAAGAAAAGGTGCATAGTCTCTACCCGACAGTGGAGGTTGTTGATGGCGAGCTGTGGGGAGTCATGACCGCAGGGCTGAAGGAGACTCTCACCGGAGAAGAAACCGCTGCGCTTATGGACTATGTGTGCGGTCAGAACTCTGATGGTTATGGGGAAGGATTCGAGCAGCGTCCCATCAAAACGCCGGATGGAGAAATTTATGTCAGCTTTTGGGACAGCGAAAATTACTCCATGAAGCTGGAGCAGGAGATGAAAAACAGCTCGCCTGATGCTGGATACGGCGGTCTTGTGATGGGAGGAATGTAAAATGAGCAAGGTGTTCTCCATCATTGGTCTGGAAACCAACACCGGCATCAGTGCAGTCGGCCTCATGAGTGGTATCCCCGAAGCGGAGGACATTCAAAAGTCCCAGTTATATAAAGAGCTGGTCGAGGACTGCGGTGAATCAGAATATATAACGGCGACGGTCAAATCTTACTATTATGGTGAAGGTAAGCCGGAGGACGCCACAGCCGAGGATCTCAATTGGCTTAAGGCCAATCACGAATTTTTATTGAGCGAGGAGGTCACGCATCTGCAGACGAAAAGCTTCGCTAAACTACTTTTACTGGTAGAGCAGAGGATAACTGACCGCAAGGTGCTGAAGCTTATAAAAGGCTGGTTGAAAGCAGGAGTGCTTGAAGCTGGACAATACAGTGAAAGTACAATTGGAGCACCACAAGGTGGAGTTATTTCACCGCTTTTATCCAACATATATCTGAATTACTTTGATGTATACTGGAGTAAAAGATTTGGGCACCTGGGCGAGCTGGTACGATACGCAGATGATTTTGTGATATTGTGCAAACGAAAAGCGCAAGCAGAAGAAGCTTTGAAAGCGGTAAAATGGATTATGGATAAGCTGGAACTGACATTGCACAGTGATAAAACAAGGCTTGTTGATATGTATTTCGGAAAAGACAGCTTTGATTTTCTCGGCTTCAACAATAGATTTCAGCGGTTCAGAAACAAAAGCTGGAAGTGGTATTGGACATTACAGCAAGTTCCATCCAAAAAGGCTATGAAGAAAATGAGAGCCAACATCAAAGAGGTGTTTGCCAGTCCGAGCAAATTGTTGTGGAGCATGGAAGAAATGGTGAATCTGCTAAATCCCAAAATCATTGGCATGAGAAATTATTATGCCAGGCGGTTTACAAGACCATGGTTGTGGCAGATAGAGAAGTACATCAATTACAAATTTACTCGGTGGTACAATCGGAAGAAACAACGTAGGTACAGGCTTGGAAATGCGGCAAAGGTTAGAGAATTGACCTTACAGGCTGGACTGGCAAGTATTTGCGGCTGAATGCTGAAGGAAGAAGAATATCGGAAAGCCGTATGCGGGAAAACCGCACGTACGGTTTGATGAGGGGGCGGTGGCAATCCCACTGCTCTACTCTATCGCGAGAAAAAAATCAAGTGTAAAAAAGGCCTTGATATAAGGGCATTCCGAGGTTTCCATCCCTAAAACCACTGCACGTAAATTGCCTGATTTTACTTCGTGAGAACAGGTCGAAACAGCTAAAAAACCTTTTGACAGAACGATTTAGATATCAGTGCTTTGTGAGTGTACAGGTTAGATGTCAGCCTTCACGAGTGGACGATTTAGATGTTTTTTCAGAATTTTTTGAGGTTGTGTGGTCAAGTTGGATGTGGATATAAAAAACACAAAAATAGGCTAACTAACATGGTGGAAATATGATAATATAATTATTAGGCGGTGTGTAAGATGAATGAGTATTTTAGAAGCAGATTCAATAGACAACCCTTAGAAGTAATAAATGGTGATTATTATTTTGGTTCTGATAACGACGGTGATTATTTTGATAAGAATGATGTCGATCTTTGGTTAAACGGAGTCTTTAAAGACAGGTGGGATAAAGCTTTCAAAGTAGAAGACGATTTATTAAGTTGTTTTTTACTGATGTGCTAGATGTTTTTGACGAAAATCCCACTCCTTTCATGGAGATTGCATGTGGCCCGGGAATGGGATTAACCCCCATTATTCTTTCAAAACATCCTGACATAGTATGTTTGGCAACAGACGCATGTTCTTTATTAATTAAATCTTGGCGTCAATACATTAATAGTAATCTAAAAGAATTTAATATTGATTTGGCATCATTCAGTGTTATGGATATACCCATAAAAGATAATTCACTCGATTTGGTCACCAGTTTTATCGGTATAAGCTCAACAAGAGCAGGTGAACAAGGAAAATTCAAAGCATTGGACGAAGTATATCGTGTTTTGAAAAAAGGTGGGCGTTTTATAACAGTAGAAAATGAATGGACAAATTTTGAGGACATCCAAGAAGTATTTCGATTATGGGGAAGACCTGTTTGGACGGGGATGAAAGAAGAGACCTCATGGCATGAAAAAATTGATAGAAGTGGTTTTACAATTGAAAAGGCGGATAAAACTTTTTTCAGGTATCTTACTCGAACTGATAATGACTTAGGAGAGCAAGCAGATAAATATGGTATAAAGATTGGGATGAAATTTACATTGTTAATTTTGCGAAAATGATCATTATAGATTAGACTTTACACCGGGCTGCAAAAAAAGGAGGCATATTATGTCTGATAATAAAACAATTCATTTCATACCACCATTGCCTCCTAAACGGGAAAAGCGAGTAGGCATTTACTGTCGTGTGAGCACAAGCAGTGCTGATCAGTTAAAAAGTCTTACAGCCCAAGTATCGGCGCTAACAAGATTGACAGCAGCTAATCCCAAATGGTTGTTAGTAGATGTGTATATAGATATTGCTTCAAGCAAGACAGGTTCTTACCGCAAAGAGTTTTCTCGTATGCTGCAGGACTGTAAATCTCGTGATATAGAAATTATCCTAACCAAGAGCATCAGCAGATTTGGTCGAGACACAGTAGAGATTCTTGATGCGTTGAATCAGCTTAGGGTGCTCGGCGTTCGGGTCATATTTGAACAGGAAGTACTTGATACAGCTGATACAGATAATGATTTGATGATTTCAATTATTGAGTCTATTGCTCAGGCCGAGAATGAATCACGCAGCGACAATATTAAATGGGGCATCAAACAACATGCGGCACAAGGTACTTCGAAGTTATATAACAGAAAATGCTATGGGTATAACAATGATAGAGATGGTAATCTGGTTATTAATGAGTCAGAGGCAAAAAATGTTCGTTTAATATATAACCTCTATCTTCAGGGTAAGAGTGTTTTAGGTATCGCAAAGGAACTGGAACGATTGGGAATCAAGTCCCCTACTGGAAAGACGACTTGGCCTAAGAGAACAATTGACGTAATGCTCATCAATGAAAAATATACGGGTACCGTTCGGTTACTGGATAATGGAAAACACGATTCATATTATCGGGCAGAGAATAACAATCCTGCAATAGTTTCAAAGGAAACTTTCCAAGCGGTGCAGATTGAAAAACAGCATCGGAGTAATGTTACAAAAAGCGAAGAAGGAGTCCAAAGAAAAAGTAAAAAATACAGTTCAAAGAAGTGAAAAAATTAAAATAGCCTAATCGAGAATTATTTCTTGAGAGGTCAGGATAGATGTTAAACCAGCATAAATACAGCATTTTACTGTTATTACGGGAAAGTGTGAAATAGCCTAAGTATTTCATCTGGAGAAGAAGGAGTTCTTCAAATGAAAGCTCTTCTTGGACTTCATGAGATGATAACAAATGTCAACATCAAAAATGAAGGACAAATCCCCAATTTACCACTTGGACATGTTGTTGAAACGAATGCTTTATTTAGAAAAGATCAGTTGAGACCCATCTACGCAGGTCCCATGCCCAAAGCTCCACTCGAATTGACTCGCCCACATATCCATATTCATGAACTTTTGATCAAAGCGTTTGATCACCGCAATTTAAAGTTTGCTAAAGAAGCGATCTTACGTGATCCATTTATTCAACACTTAAAACCACAAGATAAGCTTCAAATGTTTGATGAAATTGTCCAAAAACTGAAACCCTATCTCAGTTACTATACACAATCATGAGGTTTGTATGATCATTATTTCTGCTCATAAAGTCCAATCACCTGATAATCAAGAACGTATCAAAAAGACCATTGAACACGGTGGTCTTGTTGTGTTTCCCACAGAAACAGTCTACGGCATTGGAGCTGATGCGACAAATCCTGAAGCCGTAAAACGCATCTTTTCAGCGAAAGGTAGACCATCAGATAATCCACTGATTGTGCATCTTGCTGATCAACGGGATTTGAATCGGTGTGTACAAGATATCCCTGAACTCGCTTATCCATTGATGAAGGCTTTTTGGCCAGGACCCTTAACCTTGGTTTTTAAAAAGAAACCGATTATACCTCACGAAGTCTCTGGAGGATTAGATACTGTTGGCATACGTATCCCTTCATCAGAGGTTGCTCGTTTCGTGATTCAAGCCTCAGGTGTACCCATCTGTGCACCATCTGCAAATCTCTCAGGTAAGCCATCATCAACCTTATTTAAGCATGTACTTGAAGATTTTTCAGGCAAAGTTGATCTCATGATTGATGGAGGACAAGTTGATATAGGACTCGAATCAACAGTTCTTGATTTGACAACTCCGATTCCCGTTTTATTAAGACCTGGAGCTATCACCAAGAGAATGATTGAAGAGATCTTACAACTAGGTATTATGGATGCTACACAAGATGACATCAAAGATATCCCGAAAGCTCCAGGAATGAAATATACGCATTATGCACCCAAAGGAGAACTCACACTCGTAGAAGGGTCATTTGACCACGTCGTCATGTATATCAATCAAATGATCAGAAAACATCAACCCCATGAAGTTGGTGTGATTGCACCCAAGGAATATATGGATAGTATCTCCGCCTATTACAAAGTTGATCTCGGATCCCTTCATGATTTAAATGAAGTTGCTAAAAACATTTTTCTTGCTTTAAGACAGATGGATGCACTTCATATCAAGATGATCTACATTCCATCACTACCTGCTGAAGACCTTGGTCAAGCGATCATGAATCGGTTGATTAAAGCTGCAGGACATCGCATCATTCACGTATAAATTTCCTTATTTTAAACCTCCATTTCTTAAGAAAAAGTGAATTCTTTCAATGAAATCACTTACATGAAGTGTGGGTCTTTTTTATTCAAAATAAACGTGTATAATGAAGATTGTGAGAAGAGGGGAAAGAATACCATGGGGAACATATTTTCAAAAATAGGATGGTTTGTTAAGGAAAAATGGAAGACATATCTTGCCATGTTTTTCTTGCTGGTTTCCATAGCATCCATCTCACTTTTACCAGCATATGTCCTTGGACAAGCTATTGATACCATCGTATCTGGAGAGCTTACTGAAACAACACTCGTTTGGTTAGTCTTGTTTTTAGCTCTACTTCCCATTACACGCTATTTTTTAAGTTTTATTTATAACCATCTTTCTCAAAAGACAGCACAAACATTATCGTTTAAAATGCGTCAAAAATATTTATCTCATCTGTTTGATATGGATTCACAGTTTTATGAAAAGTATGAAAAAGGGGATTTAATCTCGAGAGTCACCGCCGATTTAGATGCGATCACTCAAGCTGCATCATCCATGCTTGAAGGTATTGTCTTTAACGTTGGTTTAATATTATTTGCAATTTCTGTGATGTCGTTGACCATTTCATGGAAATTAACACTCATCTCAGTGACAATCATGCCGATTGGCTTAACCATTTTAAACATCATCCGTAATCAAAAGCGACAATACATCAAAAAGCATCGTGAAATTTATGCAGACATGACTGAAAAAGTCTTAGAATCTGTTGAAGGACAGCGTGCTATTCGTGCCTATGTCCAAGAAGATAACGATTTAGTTAAACAATATAAAGCTATTGATGCAGACATCGAATCATGGCGATATATCGTACGCTTCGAAAACTGGTTTAACCCGCTTTTTGAAGTGATCTATGGAATCACATATATCCTTGCGTTCGCATTTGGTACCTATTTCATTATTCAACAGGAAATGACCTTAGGTGGACTGATTACCTTTGTTTCTTATGTAGGGATGCTTTTTATGCCCATTATTTCAATCTCGAATATTTTCACTCAAATCAATAACGCAACGATTTCTGTGGATCGTTTCGATGAAATCATGAAACAAGTGCCTGTTGTTCATGATGAAACGGACTCAAAACCCATTGTTCAATTCCATGAAATTGTATTTAAGAATGTGACATTTAAGTATCCATTTGATAAACATCCTGTGATCAAAAACATTTCATTTACCATCAAAAATGGTGAGACGTTAGGCATTGTTGGTCCAACAGGTGCAGGAAAATCAACCCTCATTCGTCAACTTCTTCGTGAGTTCAATGTCACTGATGGTGAAATCTTTATCGATGGTGCGTCTATTGAAGATTATAAAGTTGAAGCCATTCGTGATTTAGTGGGTTATGTGCCACAATCACATATGCTATTTAAACGTTCTGTTGAAGAAAACATCATGATTGGTAATCCAAAAGCAACCATCGAAGCATTGGATAAAGCGGTTAAGATTGCGGACTTTGAAAAGGATCTTCACTATTTACAAAATGATATGAACACGATGGTTGGTGAAGCCGGAGCGACATTATCAGGTGGACAAAAACAACGTCTATCCATCGCAAGAGCCTTAATCAAGGACCCACAAATTTTAATTCTCGATGACTCTCTATCTGCTGTTGATGCGAAAACAGAAGATACCATCATCAATCACTTAAAAGACTTTAGAAAAGGAAAGACCAACATCATTGTTGCTCATCGCTTTTCTGCTGTCCGTGATGCTGATGTGATTTTGGTTCTTGAAGGTGGGAAAATTACGCAACGTGGTACACATGAAGAATTATTACGCCAAGAAGGCTGGTATAAGCATCAATATATCCAGCAAATGACGATGAAGTAGGTGACGCCATGAAAACAATGAAAAAAGTATGGCGTTATATCGCCAAGTATAAAAAATTACTCTTTATCACATTATCCGCGATGCTCGTTGTACAAGCTTTAGGACTTCTCGCACCACTGATTGTCAAATCGATCCTTGACGATTATCTTGTCGGTATCGAAAGACCGTGGTATGAAGTGAGTGAAGGTGAACATGAGGTGACGTATCAAGGTCGTTACTTTTCACAAGATGAAGCAAGTGATCATGTTGTCTCCGTTGTGATTTATCGTGGTCAATATTATTTTGTTGAAGATGATGTCATCGAAGGCAATAAAACACTAACTGGAACAACTTTAGTCGTGACTAACCAAGAAGGACTCACTGAAAGTTATGATGTTGATCTGATGGAAAGAGGAGAAGTTATTGCCTTTTACCAACCCTTTGTGAGACCTTTAACCATTCTAATCATCTTACTTACTGTTCGTTTCTTCCTTCAAACGATCTTTACCTACATCCAACGCATCACCACATCCATGCTTAACGTCAATATCGTTCGTGATGCACGAAAAGATGCGGTCAAGTCGCTTCAAAAGATGCCGATGACCTATTTTGAAACAGAACCCGCAGGTAAGATTGCAAACCGTATCATCAGTGATGTCGGGGGCATGATGAATCTCTTCTCGACGATCATGAACCTATTAGTCAACGCATCCTTAGCTGTCATCTTTGCCTATATCGGGATGTTTTACTTGGATGCAAGACTTGCATTAATGACATTCTTGATTTTCCCCGTTGTTTATGTTTGGTTAAAGTATTTCACGAAACGTTTGAACAAGATTGCTGTTAAAGTTAATGAACAAGCATCGATGATTACAGCTCAACTCAATGAAATCATTAACGGGATCAACATCTTGCAGATCTTTAACTTTAGAAAACAGACAGAAGATCGCTTTAACAATCTATCAAATGAGTTTATGCAAGAAAAGATCAAAGAAAATATCTTGCACCTATCTATTGGTTGGAATATGATTCGCTTGATTGGAGCACTTGTGACATCGATCATCGTGCTTTACTTTGGTCAAGGTTATTTAACGATTTCAGGATTCGTGGTTTCAGCAGGGATCATCTATGCTTATAATGATTATCTCTCGCGACTCGTCGAACCTGTTGGAACACTCTTTCGAGAAATAGGTAACTTAGAACACGCCATGGTGAAGACAGAACGTATCTTTAGAATCATCGATGGTGAACAAGAAGATGGATCCTTTGAAGTGATTCCCCGTTTTAAAGGACATATTAAGTTTGATAACATTTGGTTTTCTTATCATGAAGGTAATCCGGTCTTAAAAGGGATTGATCTTGAAATCAAACCAGGTCAAATGGTGGGTTTAGTGGGTCATACTGGATCCGGTAAAAGTTCATTGATGAGTCTGTTGATGCGTTTTTATGATATGAAATCCTATGATATGGGAACCATCTATGTCGATGATGTGGATATTCGGAGTTACTCTAAACGCACCTATCGCACACATGTGGGTATTGTCTTACAGGATCCAGCGATGTTTAAAGGAACAATTGCTGATAATGTAAGGTTTGGACAAGTCGTATCGGATGAAACGATCGAACAAATCTTACGTGATATTGGTGGTGGTAAGCTTCTTGATAAACTCGAGCATGGTATACACACCAAGATTACGCGCGGTGGTGGAAATTTATCCGTCGGTGAAAAGCAGATCATCTCATTTGCACGTGCTGTGGTTCATGATCCAGCCATCTTAGTCATGGATGAAGCAACTGCGAATATTGATACAGAGACTGAAACGATGTTACAGACAGCGCTTGAAACGGTGAAAAAAGGACGAACGATGGTCGTCATTGCTCACCGATTATCAACGATTAAAAATGCAGATAAAATTGTTGTTTTAGAAAATGGTATTAAAGTCGAAGAAGGAAAACATAAAGATCTATTAGCCAAGAATGGTGTTTATGCGAACATCTATCGATCACAGATCAAACCTGGAGCGGAGACGATATAGTTTTCGCTTTTTTTATTTTCCACCAATAATTGACAATAGGCTATTCGTATATATGGCAAAGAAAGAGAGGAATACACCATGAGAAAGTTAGTCTTAGGTTTATTTATCGTAAGTTTATCCATGATTTTTATGGCCTGCACAGGTCAAGCTTTTGAAGGTTTTCAACTGAGTTCAACTGATGAAGTGATTGCTTTTCAAGCATTATCTTCCATCGAAATGCTCGATGAACAACCGACAACAACGGTAGCTAGCACACGTTTTAGAAAGATGAGTGACACAGAAGATGTGACAACACTTGATCAAATTGAACCTTATCTTGAACTATTTGAACAGTTGCTAACACAAAATAATGGTTTATCTGTAGAAACAACAGTTTCTGATCGTGAAGGTTATGCTGTTAAGCAAACATTTACAACCACCGATTTACTTGGGAATTCATCCACATACACACTTTACTACAATGAATTAGAAGTTGTAGTCGATGAATCAGATGATGATTCAAATGATGATGAAGATGACGATCAAGATGAACAAAAATTTCGTTTTGAAGGTATCTTGATCTCGGGTGATCAAACATTTACTGTATCCGGAAAGAATGAAGTTGAAGACGATGAATCAAAGATCAAGTTTACAGCAACCAATGATTTGAATCAACGTGTAGAAGTCGTTCATAAATTAGAAGATGAAGAACAAAAATTTGAATATTCATTCTACCAAGATGAAGTTCTAAGTTACCAATCAAAGATCAAAATTGAAAATGAAGATAATGAATTTAAGATTGTTCTTGAATATCAAGAAGGCAATAATTCTGGTAAGTACACTTTCAAACTTGAAAATGAAGATGATCAAAGTGTCATGAAAATCAAATTTTACACAGACATCGACGGTGTTGTTCAAGAAGGTGAAGCTCGAGTATTAGTTGTTGTTGATGAACTTACTGGAGAAACCACATACTCGATATGGGTTAAGGGCATTGATGATGACGAAGAGCACGAAGAAAACTATGATCGTGATCGCGATGATGACGATGATGACGATGATGAAGACGAAGATGATGACAATGAACAAGAAGATGAACATGAAGATGAAGAAGATGACAATGAGGATTCTATAGACTAAGGTCTGTAACTTTCCGTCTAGCATCAAATAGGATATAATGTGAAGTGAGGGGTGCGATACCACTCACTTTACGCACTTCATGGAGAACATATGATACTCGGCGAAAAAGAGATTAATCGACTCAAAGCGCATGATGAATCATTATTTGAATCGTTATATCAACAGACCAAAATAGGTGTTTACGCCATGATTTTCGGCATCGTCAAAAATCACATGCTCGCAGAAGATATCATGCAAGATGTCTACATGAAGATGCTCATTAAAATCGATCAATATCGTCTGGGAAGCAATTTCTATAATTGGTTGTTACAGATTGCGAAGTACCAAGCCATTGATGTTTATCGAAGACAGAAGAAAGAGGAACTTGTTGAGGTTGAACAGGTTGATTATCGCGTGAATCATCAACAAGAAAACCCGGATAAAGAAGATCAGTTAGTACATATGCTAAACGTTTTGGATGATGATGAAAAAGACATTGTATTACTTAAGATTGTTGATGATTGGACATTTAAGGCAATCAGCAAGCATATTCACAAACCTCTAGGAACGGTTTTGTGGCTTTATCAGCGTGCAATGAGAAAAATGAAAGATTGGAGTGGATTCGATGAAGAAGCATGACATTAAAAAGTTCATACGTCGTGAGATCACGTCTCATGTACCATCGCATGCACCCAAAATCAATTGGAATGACGTTGATGAAAAACGACAACTCGAAGTCATTCAATCACCACGTATTCAAGGTAAGAAGACCTACAGTTTTCGTTTTGGACTTGCACTGACTATCCTCCTCTTAGGTGGATTTATATGGATGATGATAGGTTTACTCGATCAAACGCCTACACGACCTTCTGGACAAGATATCTTTATACAAGAACAACACGTGCTACCTGTTTCTTTTGTTTCAACAGCTTCACTTTTGTCATCGCAACCTTTAGAACTGAGTTCAGAAGCAGTTCTCTTATCGAGCATACAATCACCCACAGAAGCTATCACTACCTATCTTGGAATGATTGAAGTTCTTCTTTCACCGTCTGGTTTTCCGTTAGTTGATGTTAAAGCATCAACGCGTGAAGGATATGAAACGGAAGTTCATATACAGGCTGTTGATATGCTTGGAAAACCGATTAGCTATCAGCTCTATTATAATGTTACAAATTATCAAGAAAAGAAAGATGAAGTGACATATACAATAGAAGGTCTCGTGATGATTGGACAACAACAGTATATGATGATAGGGACTAAAGAAGTTGAAGATGATGAGGAAAAAATTGTTGTTCGTGCAAAAGTCGATGAATCCAATTATATAGAAAGCATCTATGAAACAGAAGATAATGAAAATTTTTATCGCATACGTGTCGTTAAATCTGGTCAAGTCGAATCTGAATCAACACTCAAAATTGAGTATGAAGATGATGAACTCAAAATCAAAGTTATCATTGAACATGCAGACTTTAGTGCTGAATATGAATTGAAGTATGAAATCGAGGATCTTTTGGGTATCATCAAAGTTGAATACGAACTGAATAATCATATCGATCAAACAAAGACATCAGGTGAGATGCGAATCACAGTACTTGTCGATGAATTGACACAATCACCTATTTACAGGTTCCATGTCATTTCTGATGAAGGTGAATATGAAGAGGATCGTGAACGCTCACTGAAAAATGATGATGACGATGATGACAATGAAGACGATGAAGACGATGAAGAGGATGATAAAGATCAAGAGCAAGAAGAAGATGAAATTGATGATGATCTTATAGAACCTGATGATGATGATCAAGAGGAAGATGAACGAGATTAAGATATTCATATCTAGGTTTGAGGCCGGTGAATGACCGGTCTTTTTTATTGAATCTATGTTAAAATAAAACCTAGAGGTGAAGCATGAAAAAAGGTTTTATGATGATTTTAGTCTTCGCATGGATTATGCCGATCATCGGTCTTTTTTCACCTGTTCATGTTGAAGCATATGATGGATCACTTAATCCCGTTTTATCACATCATGGTGGATTTTATAACACCTCGTTTTTCCTTACCATTGAAGCTATGCCTCATACAGATGTTTACTATACACTCGATGGTTCAACACCTACACCTTCCTCAACATTATATACATCTCCGATACTTATTGAAGAGCAATGGATAGACACAACAGGTGATATGTTAGAAATTGATGAACATACGACGGTAATACCCACACCGTTATCGATGATTCGCACGTCACCTGAATATTGGATGTCACCACAAAACGATATCTTTAAAGCAACCACACTAAAAGTGATTGCATACGATGAAACGCATCACACATCCAGTGATATCCTCACAGAAACATATTTTGTCGATGAAAACATGGATGAACGCTACACCTTTTTAGTGATGTCCATTGTCACGGATGCGAGTCATCTCTATGATTATCAAACAGGCATTCAAATCATGGGTGAACACTATGATCCTACTGTCAGTGAACCTGGTCATCAGAACAGAACGGGTAATTATTTCATGACCGGTGATGATTGGGAAAGACCTGTTCATGTCGAACTCTTTGAACCATCGGGCATCAAAGTAATGGCATTGGATGCAGGAATCAGAATTCATGGTGGATTATCACGAAAATATCCGATTAAAAGTTATCGACTGTATGCGAGAAGTGAATATGATGATCAAAATACGTTTGACTATACGTTCTTTGAAGATGAAGAGATTGATTCATTCAAACGACTCGTTTTAAGAAATGGTGGACAAGCCTATCAATACACCTTTTTTGGTGAAGCTTTTGCTCAACATCTGATCAAACCATTAGGACTCGATATTCAAAATAGTCGTCCAGTGATTCTTTTTATCAACGGTGAGTATTTTGGTATCAGAAATATTCGTGAACGTTTGGACACGCATTACTTAAATGAACATTATGGACTGAATGAACATCAAGTCACCATCTTAACCGGACATGCATATATGGAAGATGGTTCACGAAGTGGACAACTTCATTATCAGCGTCTCTATCAATATGCGACGCTTCAAGATTTATCATCAGATCGAAAATATCGTCAAATCCAACGATGGTTGGATACCGATAATTATATCGATTACATGATTACACAGCTTTTCATGGGGAATGTCGATTGGCCTCAAAACAATATCTTTTATTGGCGCAAAAATACAACCTATAACAAGAACGCACAAACGGGTCATGATGGACGATGGCGGTTTATGATCAATGATTTAGATGCATCCTTTGGCATTTCATGGGGAACAACGACACCTGATGTCAATAGTTTTGAACGTTTAACCGGAGAAAATTGGAAAACCGGGAAACTTTTTGTCAATCTATTAGAAAATGATGCATTCAAAGCACAATTTGTGTATCGTCTCAAAGAAATCATGAATACAACATTGGATGAAGATCGGATGATCCATGAACTTGATCTTTGGGTAGATCGCTACACACCAGAGATGCAAGAACATATCGACAGATGGGGTTATCCTCAATCCATGGACACGTGGTTAACCTATGTTGATCGGATGTATCAATTTGCCTACGGAAGAGAAGATGTCATGATTCAAACCATGGAAGACTATTTAGATTTAGGTGAAAAACATTTCGTTTCTGTCGCATTTGATGAATCCAAAGCTTCAATCGAAGCATGTGGAGAAACGTATCAATCAGGAAATTTTGAAGATTATTTTTATAACGATCTTCCGATCACGCTTCATGCAGACGTAAAAGAAGGATATCATGTATTAGGCTGGTACTATCAAGATATGTTATTGACAGCAGATGATTCGATTACTCTTCGTCCTGAACATGCATTATCGATCGAACTTCGGGTTGCTGAAGGTGAAGAAGCTGTTGAAGAACGTGATCTTACACCTTGGATATATGCAGTGATTTCGGTCCTTTGGTCCTTAACAGCGATCGTCTTTTTACTTGATGTCATCAGACATCATCATCACGTGTAAATGGTGTAATTTTTTTCACTTTTTTTGGTAAACTAAAGACAATATGGAGGGTTTTTATGCGCTGGTTGATGTTTATCAAGTTATTCAAAATGATCTTTGGAAAGAAACTCCCCGATTTAGACTATATCCAGAAAAAAGGATTATTAGCGGTCAAAATTGCTCAAACATTCGCACTTCGTATCGATTTTTTAAGCGAAGAAACATGTACTCATTTGGCACAACTTTATACCCACACAACACCTATTCAAGAAGAGGATTTTTTTGAGCTTCTCAAAAGCTATGTCAATCCTTCATGGTTTGATCATATCCAGTCGATTGAACCCAAACCTTTAGGAAGTGCTTCGGTGGGTCAAGTCCATTTAGCAACACTTAAAACCGGTGAAAAAGTTGTGATCAAAGTCATTAAAAAGAACTTCAAAAAAGCATTTGAGAAGGATGTTCGCTCACTGAGAAGATTGATTAAGTTTGTCATCTTCTTTTATCCTAAACTTGCTAAAGTTGCCGATCCAGTAGGTATCCTTGAACATATTGAGGAATATACACTGGCTGAACTCGATTTAAGAAATGAGATTGCTCACGGTAAAATACTCAAAGACATCTATGAAAAAAATAAGGATCAATTTGATCTCTCCCGTTTGAAATTTCCCTTTATTTATGAGGATTTATCCTCTGAACATGTCTTAGTTTCTGAATTTATCGATGGACCGACAGCGGATGACCTACTCAAACAAAAGAAACTCCCATTCAATGATATATTAGAAATCTTTCATATTCATGGTTTCTATATTTTTCTCATCGGTACATTCCATGGTGACTTGCATCCCGGTAACTTAATTGTTAAAGATAAGGACTATTATTTCATTGATACAGGGGCTATTTCCAAAGTTGGTCCTAAAATTCAAACGGGTCTCTTTGAATTCATGACCTATTTATCACAATATGACTATGATGGATGTGCCCATGCTCTTAATCACATGGCTGATCACGAGATCTCAGGAAAAAGATTTGATCAATACCATGAAAAAATGCTTAAACTCTATGAGGATTTTGCAGGTAAGACCGTATCTGAGGTCAGTTTGACACGAAAGATGATGGAAACCATCAAATTAGGTGTGCATTCAGGTATGGTTTTTGAAAAGGGGATGTTTCCTATCATTAAATCGATGATGTATTTAGATGGTATGGTTCTCAAAGGAGCACCAGATACCGTACTGATGGAGGAAATGCGTCGCTTCATTAAAGAGTTTAGGGATGCAGATGCAGTACTAAGAAAATGAAAAAAATCGCGATTATTGGTGCTGGTCCTGGGGGACTTGCAGCAGGTTTAATGCTTGTCAAAGCAGGGTATGATGTGACCATCTTTGAGAAAGATGAACGTGTGGGTGGCCGTAGTAAAGGTATCACGTTAGGTGATTACCACTTTGACATGGGACCAACATTCTTGATGTATATTGATGTTTTACGAGACGTTTTTAGACGTGGAGGGTTTGATCTTGATCATGAACTTGATCTTGTCAGACTTGATCCTTTATACCATCTGATTTATCCAAAACATACATTAAAGATTAGACAAAATCCCCAAGATAATGTCTTCGTTTTTGATCAAGTTGAACCTGGATTAGGACAACAATATCTGGCGTGGATCAACGATCAACAGAAAAAGTTTCAAGCGATAAAGCCCATTTTAGAAAAGCCATTTCCTCACGTCTTTCATCTGTTTCGTAAAGATGTCATCAAAGCATCTCCTTATGTTCATCCCTTGCAATCTGTATATCGCATGTTATCCAAGTACAGTAAACAACCCTCTTTTATTCATAGTTTGTCCTTTCAAGCAAAATACTTGGGTATGGCATCGTATCAAGCACCCTCAATCTTTACGATACTTCCCTATCTTGAGCATGCTTTAGGTCTTTATCATGTGATGGGAGGACTTCATCGCATCAACGAGAAGATGGCAGAACTCTTTATCAAGCAAGGTGGCACGTTAAAGCTTAATACGAAAGTTAAAGAGATCAAGATTGAACATCGCGTCATTCAAGGTATTCTCACCGAACAAGGTGAAACCTATGATACTGATTTATGCATCATGAATGCTGATTTTGCCTATGGTATGACTTCACTTGTTGATCCGAAACACTTAAAAAAATATACCCCAAAGAAAATCGAAAAGAAAAAATATTCGGTGTCAACATGGATGCTCTATCTTGGAATCAATCAAAAGCTTGATCTTCCTCATCACGAAATTATCTTTTCAAATGCATATGATCAATATCTTCAAACATTGATGAAAGGAAAACGGACGAAGGATTTATCCATTTATGTGCATCATCCAAGTCAACTCGATCCCACACTCGCACCAGAAGGCAAGAGCAGTTTATATATTCTTGCACCCGTGCCAAATACCAAAGATATTAACAATTGGGATGATGATCGACAAGAGATGCGCCGTTTAATCTTAAACATGATCAAATCACATCATGGACTCGATCTTGAACCCTTGATTGAAGAGGAATTAATCTATACACCACATGAATGGGAAGTTAATGAAAACGTTTATCGTGGTGCAGTATTCAATCTTGCTCATGGACTCGATCAAATGCTTTTCTTAAGACCACACAACCAATTTGAAGAATTTAAAAATCTCTATCTCGTTGGTGGTGGAACACATCCAGGCAGTGGTTTACCCACCATTTATCAATCAGCATTGATTGCAGTTGACATGATAGAACAACGCTTCAAAGGAATCCGATGAGGATTCTTTTTTATCAAGCAAATGATTTGAGGTGTACAATTCAATTTGATAAAATTAAGTTGTATCAAATATAAATGATAGGAGAAATCAAACATGTCAGTTTATCAATTTAAGGTTAAAGATGTCGATCAAAAGGAAATATCACTCAAAGATTATGAAGGAAAAGTGTTGCTTATTATCAATTCAGCAACCAAATGTGGTCTAACACCACAATATGAAGGACTTGAAAAGCTTTATGAAACATATCAAGCCAAAGGTTTTGAAATTCTCGATTTTCCTTGTAATCAATTTATGAATCAAGCACCAGGAACCGATCAAGAATTAAAATCATTTTGTGAACTCAATTACGGAACAACATTTAAGACGTTTGCGAAAATTGATGTGAATGGTAAAGATGCACATCCACTCTATAAGTACTTAAGAAGTGAAAAGAAGAAAGATTTAGGTGAAAATGGAAAAACATCCTTACTCTCTCGCTTGCTTCCCAACACATCCATTAAGTGGAATTTCACGAAATTTTTAGTCAATCGTCAAGGTCAAGTGGTTCATCGCTTTGGTCCAGGCTTTACACCAGACAAGATTGCACCCTATCTTGAAGAGGCATTATAATCTATGTGGAAGCTCAATGATCAATTATGCTTCCTTCTCTATTCAAGTTCACGACAAGTCATTAAGCATTATAAACCTTTCCTAGATCCTTTAGGACTCACCTATACGCAGTATGTGACGATGATTGCATTATGGGAAGAAGATCATCAAACGGTGTCAGATTTAGGTCATCGTTTATCACTCGATTCAGGAACACTCACACCACTTCTAAAAAAACTTGAATCGGATGGTCGTATTAAGCGAACACGTGATGAAAAGGATGAACGCAAGGTTTGGATTGATTTAACAGATGAAGGAAAACAATTAGCAATCGATGCTAAACATGTTCCCCATCACGTTTTTCAATCGTTTTCTGTCGATGAAGAAGATGCGAAGCAACTTTATACAATACTTAACAAAATCAACGTAGAAGAAAGTGAAGGTGATAGCTATGACAAATCATAACCACCTTGACTATATGAAACGTGCATTAGAACTTGCAGAACAAGGAAAAGGATTCGTTAATCCGAATCCACTTGTCGGTGCTGTCATTGTTAAAAACGGAAAAATTATTGGTGAAGGCTATCATGAATGTTTTGGGCATGCCCATGCTGAAGTCAATGCATTTTTGAATGCGACTGAAGATGTTGAAGGTGCCGATATGTATGTGACACTTGAACCATGCTCTCATTATGGGAAAACCCCACCATGTGCTCTAAAAATCATTGAAAAGAAGATAAAACGTGTCTTCATTAGTCAACTTGATCCCAATCCTTTAGTGAATAGCAAAGGTGTTAAGTTACTGGAAAATGCGGGGATTCATGTTGAAAGTGGTTTACTTGAAGATGAAGCGAAACGTCAAAATGAGATCTTCTTAAAATACATTCAGAAAAAGACACCTTTTGTTGCGATGAAATATGCCATGACACTGGATGGAAAAATCGCAACGAAATCACGTGATTCCAAATGGATCACCAATGAAAAATCGCGTGCATTCGTTCATGAACTAAGAAATCAATACATGGCGATTATGGTTGGAGCTAACACCGTGGCTGCTGATGATCCACATTTGGATACACGAAGAGGTGATAAACCTTCGCGAAATCCGATTCGCATCATCATTGATCCCGACATGATCACACCCATCAAGAGTTATGTAGTGACATCTGCGAAGATACAACCTACATGGCTCATCGTTGATGAATCTATCGATCCAAAACGATGGATCGATTATACAGCCCATGGTGTTCACGTGATTCCAAAACCGATGAATCCATTTGACTTAAAAGCATTGATCAACGAATTAGGTGAAAAAAAGATTGACGGATTGCTTATTGAAGGAGGCTCGTATCTCCATGCAAAAGCGATTGAATCAGGCATCGTTGATAAAGCTTATGTCTTTATTGCGCCTAAAATGATTGGTGGTAAAGAAGCACTTACACCCGTTGGTGGTGAAGGTTTAATGCTCATGAAAGATGCATATCAACTTAGTCATATACGTTATCAAACCTTTGATGAGGATTTGATGATTGAAGGATACTTGAATAAACCGGAGGAAAAATAAACATGAAATGTCATACTGTTGAACAGGCTCTAGAAGCCATTAAAAAAGGATTACCCGTTATCGTGATTGATGACGATGATGATGATAATGTTGGAGAAATCGTCATGGCTGCACAATATGTGACAGCATCATGGTTGGAAAAGTTTCAAACACTGAGTGAAGGTGCGTTTTCAATCGTTGCAACAAAGGATCGTTTTCATGAACTAGAAATACCAGCAACCTATGAACGTTCGATTATCAGTGAACATGCAACGCGATTAACCATTGATCTTGCACAATCGAAGGAAAAAGGTTTGAATCGCTTAGAACAGACCATTAGACAGATCACGAACAAAGAAGCAAGACCTATTGATTTCAAACAACAAGGAACATTATTCCCCATTGTTGCACGTCAAGGTGGTGTTTTAAAGCGTGCAGGTCATCCCGAATCGATTATGGATTTAACTGAAATGGCTGATCTCTATCCGGCAGGATTAACCGTTGAAATGATCAAAAAAGATGGTATCCTCTATCAAATTGATGAACTCAAAGATCTCGCTCAAGCAAATGGATGGACGATGATTAGTATCGCATCGTTGATCGAATATCGTAAGAAAGATGCAAGCCTAGTCAAACGTGCTGCCGAAGCTAATCTTCCAACCTCACACGGTGAGTTTAGAATGATTGGATTTGAAAATGCATTAAATGGTGAACACCATGTTGCCCTTGTTAAGGGAAATATTCAACCTGGTGATGAAGTTTTAGTTCGTGTTCACTCTGAATGTTTAACGGGTGATGCATTTGGATCACTTAAATGTGACTGTGGTGAGCAACTTCAAGCTGCTCTAGACAAAATCGAAAAAGCAGGAAAAGGTGTTCTACTTTACATGCGTCAAGAAGGGCGTGGCATTGGTTTAATCAACAAGATTCGTGCGTATGGATTGCAAGATCAAGGCATGGATACTGTCGAAGCTAATCTAGCGCTTGGCTTTGATGAAGATTTAAGAGATTATGGCATTGGTGCGCAAATCTTATCTGATCTTGGTGTCACCAAAGTGAAACTGATGACCAATAACCCTCTTAAACTCAAAGGTTTATCTGGACATGGTCTTGAAATCACATCCCGTGAACCTATTCAGCTGAATCACAATGAACGAAATGAACTCTACATGAGAACCAAGAAAGAAAAAATGGGTCACATGTTGAAGTTTAAAGACTAATCACATGCAAGCTTTTAAAACAATCATCTTTGATTGGGATGGGACACTTCATGAAAGCATGGTTATCTATTATCCAGCACTCATGAAAAGTATTCGTTATTTGACTGATCAAGGATATATTTCACATAAGACGATTAGCGAAGAAGATGCTAAACGTTATATCGGCATGAATCCAAAAGATATGTGGAAAACATTTCTACCAGAACTTGATGAATCCATAACAAGCAAAGCGAGTCAAATCATCAGTGAAGCGATGCTTGATGCGATTGATCAACGAAAAGCACGGCTATATCCGCAAGCACTCGAGATTTTACAAGCATTAAAAAACAAGGGTTACACACTCATCTACTTATCTAATTCTAAAACGTACTATATGAATAAAATGAGTGAAGCTTTTGGTCTTAATCGTTATTTTGATTATATGATCTGCTCTGAAATGTATGGTTTCATGCCTAAAAAAGACATTTTAGCATCCATCAAGCATCAGTTTGAACAACCCATGGTTATGGTTGGTGATCGGTTGATCGATATTGAAACTGGACAGACCCATGGTGCCAAGACGATCGGATGTGCCTACGGATATGGAAGTCTAGATGAATTGAAACATGCTGATTACATCATCAATAACCTGATTGAAATACTCAACATACTTTAAAGAGGGAAAACCCTCTTTTTTATTTATAAAAAATGAAAGCGTTTTTAAAAGACCCTTTCTTATCACATTATTATGTGATAGAATAAGAGTAACGACGTTACGAAAAGACAGGTAGGTTCTATGCGCATTGATAAGCATCCCATTTTAAATTTTCCCAAAAAGGAACCCATTCCTTTTATTTTTGAAGGTCAAGAGGTTTATGGTGTTGAAGGTGATACCATCGCTTCTGCTCTTCATGCTCTTGGTATCACAACACTTAGTTATTCCATCAAAAAAGGCCGTCCACGCGGTTTTTATTGTGCGATCGGTAACTGTGCTTCATGCAACATGATGGTTAACGGAATCCCCAATGTACGTACATGTATCACACCTTTAGTTGCAGGGATGATCGTGGAACGACAGACAGATAAGGGGGTTATCCGATGAAACATCATGAACTGATCATTATCGGTGGTGGCCCATCAGGTTTATGTGCTGCGAAAATGGCAGCTGAAGCAGGAGTTAAGGTTCTTATCGTTGATCGCAGTCCCCAACTGGGTGGTCAATTGACCAAACAAACCCATAAATTCTTCGGATCAAAAGCACAATATGCAAAAACACGTGGTTTTGATATCGCAAAGATCTTGATCGATCAAGTGATTCATCACCCCAATGTCACCATCTTACAAGAAGCAACTGTGGTTGGTCTTTATCCTGATAAAGTTGTTACGGTTTATCAACATGATACCTATACACGCTATCAAGCAGATAAAGTGATTGTTGCAACCGGAGCAAGTGAGAAATTCCTCGCGTTTGAAAATAATGATCTACCTGGTATCTACGGTGCAGGTGCAGTTCAAACGCTCATGAATTTATATGGTGTTTTACCTGGTCAAGATATCATCATGGTTGGTAGTGGAAACATTGGACTTATTGTGTCCTATCAACTCCTTCAAGCTGGGGTACACGTAAAAGGTATCGTTGAAGCAGCACCTACTATCGGTGGATATAAGGTCCATGCGTCCAAGATTAGACGTCTTGGTGTTCCGATCTTTACATCGACGACCGTGCAACGTGCGGTAGGTTCTACACATCTTGAAGCTGTTGAACTCGTTAAACTTGATGCCAAATGGCAACCTCTACCGGGAACAGAACAGATCATCCCTATTGATGCATTATGCATCTCGGTTGGTTTATCACCCATGCATCAATTATTATCCATGGTTAATGCGAAAACCAAATATATCAATGAATTAGGTGGATTTGTACCCATCATCGATGATCATCATCAAACAACACAAGAAGGCATTTTTGCATGTGGTGATGCTGTGGGTATTGAAGAAGCAAGTTCAGCCATGATGGAAGGATACTTAACAGGTCTTTATGTTGCTGAACATCTTGGAAAATCCCATCCTGAATCGCATGCCTTGAAAGAAAAATATGAACATGAACTCGATATGTTACGCAATGGTCCATTTGGTATTAAGACCAAAATTGGACTTGAGAAGCTGAGAAAGGATGACATCCATGCTTAATAAAACAGGTATTCCCACCAAAGATCAAGTCCTTTCACGTTTTCCAGATCGAAAAGCACTGATCAAACCGAAAGCTATTCTTGAATGTTATGAAGATATTCCATGTAATCCGTGTTCAACTTCGTGTCCATTTGATGCGATTGAAATCGGAGAAAACATCAATGTACAACCCAAATTGCATACCGATCTTTGCACAGGATGCGCGGTATGTGTTCCAAGTTGTCCAGGTTTAGCCATCGTCATTGCTCAAATTAAAGGGGATCGCGCAGTTTTTAAAATCCCTTATGAGTTTTTACCGATGCCTGAAAAAGGACAAGTTTGGGATGGCGTTAATCGCAGTGGTGAAGTGATTTGTGACGCACTGATTGAACATGTCGCTATCACCTCAAAAACTGACCACACTGCAGTTGTCACTGCAAGTGTTCCGGTTGAATTTATCTATGATTTTGTCACTGTGAGGGTCAAACAATGAGAAAAGAAGACATCATTATGTGCCGCTGTGAGGATGTATCACTCAAACAAATTCATGATTTACTTGAACAAGGTTACACCACCTTTGAAGATTTGAAGCGTCTTTTACGTGTGGGTATGGGACCGTGTCAAGCAAACACGTGTGGTCATCTGATCCAACGCGAATTAGCTAAGCATTTAGGACAATCCGTTGAAGTGACTCCCGTTCATAAAGTTAGACCCCTTGTTTTGGGCGTCCCATTAAAGAAGATTGCGGAGGACCAAGACGATGAACGTTAATTGTCTAATCATCGGTGCAGGTATCAGTGGCGCTTCCATTGCATATAACTTAGCGAAAAAAGGCATGAAAGATATCCATGTCATCGATAAAAGTTATTTTACCAGTGGTGCAACAGGTCGCTGCGGTGCTGGTGTTCGTCAGCAATGGGCAACTGAAATGAACTGCATACTCGCAAAAAAGAGTATTGAATTTTTCGAACATGCAAAAGAGATACTTGAGTATCCAGGAAATCTTGAATTCAAACAAGAAGGATATTTGATTTTAGCAACATCAAAAGATGAACATGATCAGTTCACAAAAAACGTTGCGTTACAAAATCGTCTAGGGATTCCATCAAAACAGTTAACAAAAGAAGAAGCACTCAAGATTGTTCCACATCTCAACCCTGATTCTTTTTACAGTGCAACATTTTGTCAAACAGATGGTCATCTGAATCCCTTTAAAATGACTGAAGCTTATATGCTTGCAGCAAAAAGACTGGGTGTGACGTTTTCATTTTTTGAAGAAGCCAAAGAGATTATCGTTGAAGATAAAGCCATCAAACGTGTTGTTACCAACAAAAATGTTTATGACACCTCGATTGTGGTGAATGCAGCAGGTGGATATTCTTATGAGATTGGTCAAATGGCTGGTGTCGATATTCCTGTTTATGCAGAAAATCATGAAATACTTGCAACCGAACCTGTTGAACGGATGCAAGGTCCCATGGTGATGTCATTTTCTAAAAACATCTATTGTCAACAAGTTCCTCATGGTGCATTTCTCATGGGTCGTAGTAACCCCCATGTGGAAAAGAACCATGACGTTGAATCGACATGGTCATTCCTTGATCATATGTCAAAAACATTGGTTGATTTGATGCCCAAAGTGGCTGAACTTCGTGTGGTGAGACAGTGGGGAGGATCCTACAATATGTCTCCTGATCGACAACCCATCATCGGTGGAACCGATCAATGTCAAGGTTTTTATATGGCGTGTGGCTTTAGTGGACATGGATTTATGCTCGCACCCATGACAGGATTATTGTTATCAGAAATCATCTTAAAGGAACCATCTTCGATGGATATGACATCGCTTCATATCGATCGGTTTAAAGACCAAACCATCGCACATACCGAAAAATCTGTCGTATAAAAAGGAGAGTTGACATGGCAATTTATACCTATCAAACAGAAGCATTAACAGACTTTACTCAAGAAGAAAACATCAAGAAATACCAACAAGGATTAAAAACCGTTGAAGGTTATATGGGTAAAACCTATGATTTAATCATCGGAGGAAAACGAATCAAAACCGGAAAACAGATGGTTTCGCTGAATCCCGCAAATATCCAAGAGGTCGTTGGTACCATCTCTCAAGCTGGATTAGAAGAAGCAGAACTTGCCATGCAAGTTGCATTAAAAACCTTTGAAACATGGAAATATGTGGATCCAAAGGTCCGTGCAGATGTACTCTTTAAAGCTGCAAATATATTGCGTCGTCGTAAATTTGAGTTTGCTGCATTGATGACCAAAGAAGCAGGTAAACCATGGGTTGAAGCTGATGCCGATGTTGCCGAAGCGATTGATTTCTTGGAATACTACGGCCGTCAGATGATCCAATTAACACAGATTGATAACGTGGTTCTCTCGAGAAGAGATATGGAAAGAAACGAATATACCTATATTCCACTCGGTGTAGGCGCTATCATTTCTCCATGGAATTTCCCACTAGCGATTTTGACAGGGATGTCTTCTGCAGCAATTGTATCAGGAAATACCATCTTAATTAAACCTGCTTCAACCACGCAAGTGATTGCGTACAAGTATGTTGAAGTATTAGAAGAAGCAGGACTTCCTGCGGGTGTTGTGGGCTTCATTCCTGGATCTGGAACGGTCATTGGTGATTATTTAGTCAATCATCCAAACATGCGATTTATCTCATTTACAGGATCCAAAGAAGTCGGTATGTCCATCTACGAAAAAGCTGCAAAAGTCCAAAAAGGACAAATATGGCTTAAACGTGTCATCGCTGAAATGGGTGGAAAAGATGCGATTATTGTAGATGATGATGCTGATCTTGATCTTGCAGCAGATGCAATCGTTAAATCTGCATTTGGTTTTTCAGGTCAAAAGTGTTCAGCATGTAGTCGTGCCATTATCCATGAAAAGGTGTATGATGCTGTCATTGAAAAAATGGAAGCCATCACCAAGAAACTCACCGTTGGAGATCCATCCTTAAAGGAAACGTTCATGGGTCCCGTTAATGATGCTAATGCTTTTAAAAAGATTACGTCCTACTTTGAAATTGGTGATAAAGAAGGTAAAAAAGTCATCGGTGGTCTCTCTGATGGATCAAAAGGTTACTTTATACAACCTACTATCTATAAAGACTTAGCACCAGATTCAATACTCATGCAAGAAGAAATATTTGGTCCAATCTTAGCTGTTTGCAAGGTCAAATCGTTTGATGAAGCGATCGAAGTTGCGAATAACACTGAGTATGGTTTGACCGGTGCAGTCATATCAAGAAACCGGATGCATCTCGAAATAGCGCGTCAGAAATTCCATGTTGGAAATCTCTACCTTAACCGCAAGTGCACGGGAGCAATCGTGGGTTACCAACCCTTCGGAGGTTTCAATATGAGTGGTACAGATTCTAAAGCGGGTGGACCTGATTACTTAATCTTACACATGCAAGGTAAAACAGTCTCTGAAGCATTCTAAAAAAAACAACGTACGAGCAATCGTACGTTTTTCATTAAAAGTATCGTATTCCAAGTTCATGAATGAAGAGTGTTGCAATCAAGAGATCAGCCGATCCTCCAAAACTCCATCGATGATCAATAGCTTCTTGAGAGAAACGCTTAACTTCATCGATATCGGTGACATCAAGTGATGCAACCTTCTTTTTGATCTCCATGTATGTTTCAAATGATCCAGCACGTTTGAGAAGAACCGTATCATCGGTGGAACGAATGAGAAGTTGTAGAATCTCTCTAAGCCTTGTATCAGTAATCTCTTGTCCTTCAATCAATCGTAAAGCATGATGAACGGATGGAAGACCTAAAGATGCTTCACCGCGAGCCCCCATAATTTGATGTTCATGATAGGCTTTTTCACCAAAGGTTATCGGGTTCTTTTCGAAGTCTTCAAGGATAGGTTTGGCAAGCAATTGAATGGTTAAAAAGATATGATTAAAATCAAGTTTGTGTTTGATGACATAACCTGAAGATAGCATCACTAAGCCAAGGATAAAGATTAACCCTTTGTAACAATTGATGCCTTCAGTCACCTCATACATGGCATGTTCTGCTTGAAGACCAATCTTTCGACCTTGTTCCATGAGCCGGTAGTGTTCAAGTCCTGATGCACCCAAGTTAAAAAGTTCAATCATGTAGGGGATGATTGCATCTTGAGCCTTGATCATGAGTTCATAATTCATATCGTGATGAGATCCTTGATGTGAGGGCGTGACAAGTCCAAATTTGTCTTCAAGATTAAGCTCACTCATCATGGCTTGTTTAGCAAGCTTTTTTAAATCTTCTTCAAGGTGATGTTTGACAGTTTCTTCAACAAACGCTAATGTCTCACTCAAAGGATGGGTGCGATTTCTTGCACAATGGTGAGCTTCACGATCGCAGAGATAACAGCGTCTTGAAGGATAACCTAAATCACGTCGAGAAATCGATCCATCGATATGCCAAAGATCTACATCGACTAATCGTCCGATCGGTTGACCATCTTCAATATCAATCAGTGACTTTTTTAATGCTTGAAGATCATCTGCTTGAACCGAAAGAAGCACGTATGGTCCATCTTCTCCATCGAGACGTTCAAGATGGATATAGCCGATCTCATGCTTAATCATAGATTCAAAATAGCGGACGACTACATACGCTTCCGGTGAATTTTTATGAATTCCGGGTATGTTAGCACGAATTGAAATCACAGCATCATAGCCCTTAGAAAGCATATAAGAAAGAAGAAAGGCACGTTTTTCACGTGCATCGAGGATAGAATCGGTCATTGAAAAAGGGCTCTCCCTTCTTTTGATGTTAAAAAACGATAAGTGACAGAAGGCACGCGCTTTTTAATCTCACGATAGTTCTTTTCACGCATGAGTTCTCGAATGAAAGACGCAGAGATCGGTTCGTCATGGTAAGTTTTGCGTTCAATGATATGTAGCTTATCGCCTAAGAGTTCTTGCATCGTTTCGTTATACATCCGAGTTGCAGGATCTTTTGGTTCTGTTCCAACATAACGGCTATCGAGTTCAAACGCTTTAAAGAAATGCTGTTTAAATATGGTGATGTCAAGTTCCATAAACTGCTTGGATATCTGACTGGCATCTTTAATAAAATAGGTTGGAAATGTTGCAAGACTGATGATATAAGGTGTCGATGGTACAACACTGACATTTTTTAAATGTTTCGTCGCCTTTTTGATCAATTGATAGCGCACTTGAAACGGAAAAACGGATCTGTTTTCCTCAACGAGAAAGATGATGACCTGATCATTTTCTTTTGCACATGTTTCGATTAAATAGAGATGACCATTGGTCAGTGGATTACAATTCATCACCAGTGCAGCTCGTTTTCCATGATGAGGTTTCAGGGTGGTTTTGAGTGCAAGTAAGTGATCACTGATCGTATAGAGTTTATTTTCAAAAAGCGCAATATGAGCTGTTTCAGCAACCAAAGCAAACGGATATCCCGTAAAATAGACTTTATTTTCTGGTTTTGTGTAGATGAAATACTTGTTGATTTGGCGTTCTTCAAATAAGCGCATCACGTGATGAAGAAGAAGCGCAGTGATTTGTTCACCTTGATAGGATGAATCGATGGCAATCATCTTAATGACATTCGCATAGGTTGAAATGGTTCCAACTATATGCTCACCATCGTAGAGATTATAGGTTTCATCGACATGTTCATCCATATGAAGAGACGATGCTTTGAGTAAAGCAAGCGTTTTTTCTTTTTCGATGGATGTTTGTGCCAAAACAACATGATACGGCATGCTACACTCCTTTGATTTGATAGAGACTATCGATAATGGATCCATCACGATAGCGCACCACGCCTATGAGTCGACCTTCTTGAGTCATCGGTTTGGGTACACCTGTGAAATCGTATGCGATTTTGAGTAGATCTTCCATTTTCATGATGGGAAGTTTTGAATGTTTAAGTTTATCAATTAAATCTTGTCGGCGTGGATTAATAGCAATCCCCCGCTCAGTCACCAAAACATCCACCGTTTCACCAGGTGTTGTGATGGTTGTCACATGCTCTTTGATCATTGATAATCGTGATTTCATTAAATTTGTGGTAATCACGGTGAGTTTAGCTCCATATGCGGTATCCGCATGACCACCACTACCACCAATAAGATGTCCAAAAGAATCTGTTGTCACATTAACGTGAAAATCGAGATCAATTTCGGTTGCACCTAGAACAACGACATCGAGATCGTTGACGATCGGTTTCGCATAGGGATTTCCATATTCCGAAGCACTCATCATCAGATGATTTTTATTTTTCCCATACGATTTGATAGCTTCTAAATCGAAGCACTGCACATCATAAAGTTTTTCGAAAAGACCTTCTTCATGCATACTCACTAGAAAGTTTGTAATTCCACCGGATGCAAATGCACCCACGATTTTCTTTTCTTTCATGATATGCTTGATATCTTGAGCAACAGCTAAACTCGTTCCTCCAGCTCCTGTTTGAAAACGGAATCCCTTTTTAATGTAACCCAGTTCAGAAATGAGCTGTGCTGTATTTTTAGCGATGCGTAACTGAATAGGATCTCGAGTAGGTTTTGTTGTTCCACTTTGAATCCCTTCTGGATTTCCAATGGATGGGATATGACAAATCATATGGACATAACGACCATCAAGGTCAATCTTTTTGACGCGATCCACTAAATGATCTGTCACAAGAACTTTTTGTTTTGCATATAAGAGATCTGGAATCGCATAACCGAGTGTTCCACATTGTGAGGGACCTTCAACACCATTACCATGACCGTAACGATCACAAGCAGGCGTAGCAATAAATGCGACATCGATCTTGAGTTCACCCGATTCAATCGCACGGGGACGACCTCCATGTGTATCCATCACAAGCATCCCTTTTAAAAATCCTTGTTCAATCGCTTGAGCAACGGGACCATTGACATAGTTGGTGTAAATAGTGGTGATGGATCCATTCTTGATCAAGGGAACCATCGGTTCATGCACAGGAAAAATAGCACTTGGTGCAAGCGTCAGGTTTTTAAGTTTACGTTTCTTTATTTCTGCTAAAACCATGTTTAAGACAGCATCACCATTACGCAAATGATGATGAAATGATAATGTCATCCCATCTTGAATATTCAGTTTGTCAAATAACGATGACATATCGGTTTCAACAGGCTTATTACCACCACCGACGATGATTTCATCGATGAGTTGTCGTTTATTCTTTTTAATGATTTGATCTGCACCTTGAAAAGGAATCATATCATCAGGAACAAGGCGACCTAAACTGTTCTTGATCATGTTCATGGTTTAACCCTCTTTAATACTTGTTTAGCACGCTCAATGATCGGTTTATCAATCATTTTACCATCAACAGAAAAAACACCTAAACCTTTGTCGTTTGCTTCTTGCTCAGCGTGTAAAACACGTTTTGCATAAGCTATTTGTTTTTCAGATGGTGAAAAGATATCATGAATGGTATCAATTTGAATGGGATGGATACATGCTTTAGCGGTCATGCCTAATGATTTTGCAAACATCGCATCTTTGATCAGTCCTTCTTGATCACTGACATCCGTAAAAGGCGTGTCAATCGCATCTTTTTGATAAGCTTTCGACGCATAGATCACCATTTGTCTCGCAAGAAGAATTTCAGTTCCTTCTTGACTGCGTTCAACCTCAAGATCAGTCGCTAAATCTTCACCACCAAGAAGAAGACCGGTTACCCGATGGTGTGATGCAATCTTTTCAACTTCAAAAAGAGAAATCGCTTTTTCGATGATGGGGATGATGGATAGAGGATGTTCTCGTTTAGATTGTTTTTCTAACTTATGGAGAAGAGTATCAAGTTCGATGAGATCTTCATATCGTGTTTTTGGAAGCATGATGGTATCAACCGGAAGTGATACAACACGCTTGAGATCATCGACATAATAAGGTGTAGTCTTGTCGTTAATACGGACGATGAGTTCCATATCATTGAGTTTAAATCGATCGAGATAATGGGTGAGTAAATCACGCGCAGCATCTTTTTCGAGGGGATGTATGGCATCTTCAAAGTCAAAAATGAGTGCATCAGCACCAAAAATATCAGCATTTTGCAGCATCGCTGGTGAATTAGCAGGGATAAAGAGGAGGCTTCGTTTCATACTTTACCCTCCAATCTGTGAATCGCTGTGATCAGACGAGCTTTGATGGTATAATCGAGAGCGCCCTTGTCTTGAACAAGCACTTTCATTTTCTTAATCTTCAGTTGTTTGCAAACATCTTGAATCACACGCTCGATCTGATCACCAAAAGCATCGAAAACAATACTTTCAATCGTGATCACTAATGAATCAGCAGGTTCAACCGTGATCAGGCAATCATTGGATGAGAGTGTCCCAGCACTTGCATAAGGCATGCCATCAGTCCTTTTTAGAACGTATTTTTGATAATGCAATCACACGTTCCATCATGTTATTGACAATCATGTAACCAGAATCCACATCCATGGCTGGTTTCGCTAAACATAAATCAGCTTCACATGCAATGGCAACCGAAGTGGTTGCTTCTGCAGATAGATTGGTTTCGTTGCATGTTCCACCACAATATGCACCAATATGTTTTGATTTACAATACAAAATAGCTTCAGCAATATTATTGATACCGCCTAAATCAGGTGTTTTAATTTGAAGAACATGACCTGCTTTTTGATCTGCAAAGTAGCGAATATCTTCTAATGTATTACACCATTCATCAGCAACGATTTCAAGGGGAGTTCCTACTGCATCAAGACGCTTGGTGATTTCACGAAGTGCAACCATTGTGCCTTCACGATCACCGGTGTCAATGGGACCTTCAATACGTAAGAAGAAAGGTTTTGCTGTTTCTGCAAGATCAATTAAATAATTGACAATCTGATCATAATCATTGTTGAATGCAAGACCAATCGTTCCATAGACATCGATATGGAATGTTGGAAGATAGTTTGGGTCTGTTCTCTTCGATAAGACACGATCTCTCATCCAACGGATGTATTCTTTTAAAAGTTCGCCCTTATAGCCTAACTTTTCTTTGACATTATTGATTAAACCATGGGGCATCGCATCCACTTCTTTTAAGATCATTTTATCGACGTTATTGTAGCGATCATCACCTGATTGCGCAAAAATCGGGATACGATGAAGCATCTTTAACGATGGATGATATTCATCCCGGATGACTTCAGCCATGGAACGCTTCGTCGAAAGTGCAGTTGCTGAAAGTAATGCTTGAGTAATTCCGTAACGAATGGCTGTATGAATACGTGCGCCATTGATTTTCATGTTATCGTATTTTTCAGCAAGTTTTTTAAACTGTGACACATCTTCACCAATCAGATGTGGGACGATATGTTTTTGAATAAAGGGAATAAAATCATCGGCTAAAAAGAGAGGATCACGTCCACCAGCACCTGAGTACTGAACAGCCGCACAATCACCAGTCCCCACATCTCCAGATTCCAAGAGAAGTTGAACAGAAACAGCTTCACCTGGGACTCTAACATTGGTGAATCCTTCAGTCATCGCTTGACCAACATAGAGAAAGCCATCTTTTGTTGCATCATTTTTAATGGCTTTTTGATCATCAAAATAAAACCCTGTATAACTTTTTGTTAGAATGACGTCTTTAATTTTCATGTTATCTTTTCTTATTGTTCTGAGGTCTACCGATTAATTCACCCATCGAGACAGCATAAATATCATCAACGGTCATTTGGAATGTAATGGGACGTCCCTCAGCTTTTGCCCTTTCATCGAGTTTAGCTTTATGGAAATCTTTAATATCTTGGGTCATGCCGAGGTTACCGAATTCAAGGATACGAACGCAACCTTCATTGTCACGTGCGGGTAGTACCTTGTTTTGATTTTGTTTCGAAGGTGCAAATGGAACATCGATCACACCTTGTTCAAATGCTTTAATCGTACCAACTGCAAGATCACCTTCACCAAGTTCATAGACACTCTTCATCAGACATTCAACTTCAGCACGAATTTGAGCCTTTTCAATCTGAAGTTCTGATGAAATGGGCATTTTTTGATCTTTAAGAAGAGAGACAACCATCTTGGATTCACGAATACCAAACGCATTAATTTCTTTGGTTGGGACACCAATCGATTCATACGGAGTTTTCGTAATCATTTTGGTTGCTCCTGCAAGTGCTGCAACAGTAGAAGCCATGGCGATTAAACCTGAAGCTTTTGCTTCGTCTTGAGGAAACCCGCCCATCCATTGATGGAAGACGGTTGTCACAAAAACATCATAACCTTCTTTTTTAAGGTATTCTTCAGTGAGTTCTTGTAACATATGAATCGCAGCAACATCCTGATTAACATTACCACATTGACCGTAACCAACCGTAATATTTTTAACACCTTGCTCTGCAGCAAGAAGTGCTTCAATAATACCAATCGTGATCGCAATCGATGGTGGAACAAGTGTCCCTGTTAAAGGTCCAAAAGGTTCACGATTGATGTGAATGCCATGGTCTTCATAAAAGCCAACTAAACGGTCACAATACTGCCAGTAGTAGATAGAATCAGCAAGTGAAATATTTTTTGCATAAGGTAAATTATAAGAAATACCGCCACCTTCATTCGATGTCCAACCTGCAGCATGGATAATTTCAGCAAGTAAACGAGCATCGGGGGTTCCATGTCGTGCTTGAAGGGGAACATTGACGGCATCTAATACCTCTTTGCACGCACGAACACCATGGTTAACCGCAGGAAAGCCATTGAGCATCGAGCGTCCTTCTTTTTGAGAAACCATGATACCCTCCTCAGCTTCTGCATAGCGATTTTGACGGGTATATGAATCGATGGTAGATGGTAAAAAGTCTGCACCTGCAGCTTCGAGATGACGCATTAAATCGATGTGTTCATTGAGCAATGCGACACCGGCACGTGGTTGTACAAACGTACGCGATTCTGATTTTGCTTTCATCAATTTTAGTGCAAAATTCTTATGTTCAGGGACATTTTTGAGTGTTTCAATCGCTTGCTCTAAATCGAGCAGTGGATCTTGTCCTGTTGGCCAAGACGCAAGGACTTCCTTGCGCATCGAAAGAAATTTTTCAAGAGGCCATTTTTTATTCACAACGTGCATAGTATTCTCCTAAAGTTTAACAATCCGTTTTTTCATGATACGGAGTGCGAGTATGGGATGTTCCATGGAGAGGAGTCCCATGGCAGATAAAATGTAATCTTGATCAAGGTAATACGTTGGGTTTTTAGGACGAAGTTCATGAGGTTTTTGTCCATGCATCATCGATTGATGCAATAATGTCTTTGGAGATGGGCTTTTAATCACAACCCCACCTGTTCCAATCATAGCATCAACACGTGTTAAATCTTTACCTGTCTGGTGATACATCATCCCCATTGGGGTATAGACACTTTTTAATGTTCCGACATGTCTTGATAATGCGTGATCAATACATGTACTTGCAAGTAAATCTTCAACCATGAAATCGCGTTCAGATGAAGGTATCCATCCGATGTCTTGATGGCGTTTTTCACATTCAGTGACCATATCGATACCTTGCATACGATAACGCTCGATCTCAGAAGCAGTCATCGCTTGTAAAATACCTGTTGCTGAATATCGCATCCCTAAATCACCTTCAACGGTACGTTTTGCAAAGGGTTCTTCAAGTCCTGATAAAACAGCATTCATCTGTGTAGGAAGTCCTTCAGCAATGGAGTAAAGATCGGTGGTCGCACCACCTACATCCGCGAGAACTAAATCACCGAATCCCTTTTCATCACCAAAACCTTTACTGAGTAATTCTGCAGCCATTAAAACGGCATGCGGTGTCGGCAAGACGACGCGATCAATAATCGCTTCAACCTTTTTAATTCCTTTAGCTTCAATAATGTTTTTTACAAAGATATCTTTAATCCGATCTCTTGCATCATCGATATTGAGGATATTCAGTTTAGGCATCACATTTTCACAGATAAAAAATGTTTTTCTAGCTTGTGATAAAATCTCAGTCACTTCATCGATTGCATCTTTATTTCCAGCAAAAACGATGGGTGCTGTGATGGAAGAAGATGCAAGCTTACGTGCATTATGGATCACACATTCCTTGTTTCCTCCGTTAGCCCCACCGGCTAAGAGAATGATATCAATCTTTTTATCGATAATCTTTTGAATTTCTTGATGATTGATGTGATGGGATAAAACAAGCTCAACTTTGGCACCAGCACCTAAACAGACTCGTTTTGCAGCCTCTGTGGTTAACTCTTCAACGAGTCCAATTGCAACCATCTTTAAACCACCAGCTGCTGAAGAACACGCGATGATTTTTTCAAAGGCTATATCTTTTCCAAGAGTCATCTGAAGTTCACTAAGAGCTTTTTCATAACCGTCAATGATGTTGGTATCAACTGTCGTAATGGCTTTTGAAGTTGCGAGTATATCTTCATGGTCTAGATCAACAGCTGTTAATTTCGTAAATGTTGATCCAAAATCAATCAGTAGATAACATCTCATTCAAGACCCTCCAAGTCTGACTTGATGGTGTCAAGGACCATATCAATGGTTGTACCTGGTGGATAAACCCGATTAAATCCCATGTCTTTAAATCGTTTTTCAACATCTTTGAAATCTTGTTTACCGACAACGATATTTCCACCAACATAAAGAAGGATATCGTTTAATCCTGCTTCATTGCATTTGTCTCTCATTCCACGGCAATCGAGCTCACCGTGACCGTATAAAGATGACACCATAATTAAATGAGCCGATGTCTCAATCGCCGCATTGATAAAATCTTCTTGTGACGATAACACACCGACGTTGACTACGTTATAGCCTTCGCGTGTTAACGTGTACTCGATGATTCTATTCCCCACAGCGTGAACATCGGCTCCGATAACGCCAATAACAATCGTTTTCATGACTTCCTCCAGCCTCGAGATTGATAAAAAAATAAAACGCTTACATACACTTGTATTGTAATACAAAGTGACTAAAATTACAACACCTTCCTTCATTTGCGTTTGACTTTTTTTCGTGTATAATGAGATTGGGTGATGATATGCGATATATTGAGATGGAAACCATCACAAGCACCGTCAAAGCGCTCGCCATTGACGCAAACTGCAACATAGGAAAGTCGTTTATTGATGTATTAAGAGATGCTTTGAAAAAAGAAAAATCAGGCATTGGACAAAATGTGATCGAACAAATCATTGAAAATGATACGATTGCGATGGAAAATAAAGAACCCATGTGCCAAGATACAGGTATGGTTGTCGTTTTTGTTGAGCTCGGTTATGATGTTCACTTGCAAGGTGATCTTTATGATGCGATAAATGAGGGTGTCAGACAAGCATATCAAGAAGGATTCTTGAGAAAATCAGTTGCCAAGCATCCGATTACCAGGGGAAACACCAATGATAATACACCTGCTGTGATTCATGTGAAATTAGTTCCAGGTGATAAAATGAAGATCACGTTAGCACCTAAAGGTGGTGGCTCTGAGAATATGAGCCTTGTGAAAATGCTTGTTCCATCAGATGGTGTTGAAGGGATTAAAAAGCTTGTTCTTCATACCATCTTTTACGCAGGTGGTAAACCATGTCCTCCACTTGTTGTAGGGATTGGGCTAGGTGGAAATTTAGAAAAATCAGCGATTATCGCTAAAGAAGCGTTGATGCGAGATATTCATGATATCAATCCTGATCCTGTTTTAGCAAAATTAGAAAAAGAATTACTTGATGAAATCAACGAGTTAGGTGTTGGTCCTATGGGATTTGGTGGATCAACAACAGCTTTAGCAGTCAAGATTAACAGTTATCCCTGCCACATTGCATCCCTACCGGTTGCAATCAATCTCCAATGTCATGCATCACGACATAAAGAAAGTATAATCTAGGTGATCTTATGCACATAAAAACCCCCATAACAGACCAAGATATATTAATGATGCGTGCAGGTGAAATCGTCTATTTTACAGGTGTTATTTACACGGGGCGCGATGCTGCACATAAAAGACTTGTTGAATCACTTGATCGCGGTGAATCGTTACCCATCGATTTTAGAGGTCAAGTGATCTATTATGTCGGTCCAACACCAGCTAAACCAGGACGTCCGATTGGTTCATGTGGTCCAACATCAAGTTACCGGATGGATGCGTATTCTACCCGTCTGATGAAAGTGGGTTTAAAAGTCATGATTGGTAAAGGTGACAGAAGTGATGCCTTTATCCTCGATATGATCAAAGAAAAAGGAGTATACCTTCAAGCAGTTGGAGGAGCTGGAGCACTATTATCACGTAAAGTTAAATCATCAGAAGTTGTTTTATACCATGATTTAGGTGCTGAAGCTATCTATAAACTTGAAGTAGAAGACTTTCCAGCCATCGTAACTTATGATATTTACGGTGGAAATTTGATTGTTGATGAAGTCAAGAAATATCAAACAAAACACATTGAAGAATAGGAACGGATCATTCGTTCCTTTTTTTGAACGAAAAGCATGAATAAATCGCTATAATGGAATTAAATAAGGGAGGTTTTGTTGTGAAAATCATTAAAATTTTCGTCATTGTCTTTCTTTCAATCGTGATCCTTGCTGGTGCTTTTTTAGGCGTGATGACATTTCTTGAATATCGACCAGAAGATGTCACTGAGCTCCCTATCGAAAACAACCAAGACCAAATCCTATCACTCAATACAGAACTATCCATTATGATTTACAACATCGGTTATGCAGGTTTAGGTGAAGATGAGGATTTCGTCATGGATGGTGGAAAACAGGGTATCCCTTCAAGTCAAGATGTTGTTGAAGACTACTTTGAAGGGATTAAATCGACGTTACTTGATTATCCATCCGATTTTTATCTTCTTCAAGAGGTTGATTTGAAAGCACGAAGAAGCTATCACATCGACCAAGTTCTTGGCATCACATCAGCGTTAGGTGATGATTATTCCACACAATTTGCCTATAACTTTAAATCACCCTTTGTGCCCTTTCCTGTCTCGTTAACAGAATATATTGGGTATGTAGAAAGTGGTATCGCAACGTATGCAACGTATCGTGTTGAATCATCGACACGTTACCAACTTCCTGGTGCTTTTGCATGGCCACTTCGTGTTGCAAACTTAAAACGTGCCATCATGGTTTCTATACTCGATATCCAAGATAGCGATAACGATTTATACATCATTAACCTCCATTTATCTGCCTATGATGCAAGTGGTACATTAAGAGAACAAGAGATGGCTTTTCTTAAGGAGTATTTAATTGAACTTGAAGAACTTGGTCATTATGTGGTTGTTGGTGGTGATTTTAATCAAACATTTCCTGAAGCAGAAGGATTATATCCTGTTCAAGAAGGTTTATGGGAAGCGTATGCGATTGAAGACTCATTCTTACCCTCAGGTTATCGTTTCGAAATTGATACAACAACTCCATCGTGTCGCTTACTCAATCAACCCTATGATCCTTCAAGTGAACTGACCCAATATTACATCATTGATGGCTATATTGTCTCCAATAACATTACTGTTTTGTCATATGATGGCATACGTGATGCGGGAGCGATGACACTTGATTTGGGATTTGGTGACGCCGATCATCATCCTGTTGTCATGAAGTTTTTATTGAATGAAGGAGATTAAACGGATGAATGTTGATCAATTACAAAAAGAGGTCTTTGAACGTGTTGATCGTCTCATTAGACATCATGGTCCACGATTAGCTGGCAGTAAAGCAAGTCTTGCATGTGCGGATGAGATTCATGCAGAATTGGAAACATTTGCTGATCAAACCAAATATGAAGATTTTCATGTCTATCAAGGTGCTTTTTTGGGATGGATTCGTATTTTAGTCTTTTGTTATGTGATGGGGGTTCTCTTTTTATGGGTCGATGTGCCCATCTTGTCCCTCATCTTAGCTCTCTTTTCAATCGTTGTTTTAACGTTACAATTCTTTTTATATTTACCTCTTTTAGACAAAATGTATCCCAAAAAAACAGCACGAAACGTCTTTGGAATTATTGATCCTAAACAAGATGTCAACCAACAAATCATCATCAGTGGACATCATGATAGTGCACACGTGTTCAACTTCTTTATCCACCAACCGAAATTATATAATATGCGTACCACAGGATCCATCTTCTTTGTCATCGTACTAACCTTACTTTCGACATTAAGGATTTTCTTAAGCATCGAATGGCTGAATATCACGCTTCATACCATCTTGTCTTTAGGGGCATTATTAGTCGTTCAGATGTGGTTTTTCCAATCAAAAAAAGCAGCACCTGGTGCAGGCGATAACTTAGTTGCATCATCGGTTGCTATCACATTGGGTAAGCACTTTAAAGAACTCCGTGATCAAGGACAAGGTTTAGAGCACACGAGACTCATCATCATGAGTTTCGATGCTGAAGAAGAAGGTCTCAGGGGAGCTCGTGCATTTGCGAAAAAGCATGAAGATCACTTCAAAAAGATCAAGACATATCTTCTCAATATGGATTGTCTATATGACGAAAAAGAACTCTTCTTCTTAACTTCAGATTTAAACGATTTTGTCGATTTGGATGAATCACTCGCCAACGAATTAGTCGAACAAGCAAAAAAACTTGGCATTCATGTCAAAACACAACGTCAAGCATTTCTTACAGGTGGGACTGATGCTGCTGAACTTGCAAAAAGAGGGGTTCATGCGACCACATTAATTGGTATGCCTTGGACCAATTCAGAGCGAAGCAATGTCTATCATACACCAGAAGATACACTCGATCATGTTCACCCACAAGTCGTTCAAGATACACTTCAAATCTTTGAACATTTCATCCGTGAAAAAGATTTAGGATAAGGGGTCATCCCTTTTTCTTCATTGGGCTTATGTTATAATAAAATCAAGTCAGACAAACGAGGTCAATCATGAAAGAAACAAGACTCAAAAGAGAACTCAAATATCGATGTTCATTTCTTGATTTATATGAAGATGATGTATCCTTACCTGATGGAAGAGTGAGTCAGCGTGTGGTCATTAAACATCCTGGTGGAGCAAGTGTTCTTCCTATGTTACCCGATGGACGTATCATCCTCACCAAACAATATCGCTATCCCATCGAACGCATCAGCATTGAGATACCTGCTGGTAAGAAAGATTTCATCGGAGAAGATGGACTCACATGTGCCAAAAGAGAACTTGAAGAAGAAACAGGTTATGGATCACACCAATGGAAGAAGATGTTTGATGTTGACCCCTGTGTAGGCTACTCTGATGAACGACTTCATCTCTTTATTGCTTACGATTGTTATAAGATCGATCAACCTAAAGCGATGGATGACGATGAAATGATTGATCTTCTCATTGTTAATCAAGAACAAATCAGAAAGCTGCTCAGTGATGGGTCCATCACGGATGGTAAAACCATCATCGCTTTACAACATGTTTTACTCCATGAGGTTCATCATGAAAAAAAGACGGATTGATATCCAACAAGATATCTTACTCAATCTTCTCAGACCACTCGTTCACATCTGGATGAGAATGGACGCCAAACGAAAAGTGATTCGTGGTGAAGGTGTTGACTTCAAACGAAAAGAGCCTTTTATCATGCTTGCCAATCATACCTTCATGTTTGATGTGATTCATGTCCCACTACCCTTTCGAAACGTTCCGTTTATTGTGGCTAACCAGACACTTTTTAAGAAAAAGGCAACCCGTTTTTTAGTCAGTCAGGTTGCTCATGTCATCAGTAAGCAAAAGGGGCAAAGTGATACAACAACCGTCAGAGACTTAATCGGTGCTGTCAAGCGTGGTTACCCCATTTTGATTTTCCCTGAAGGTGACACAACGTTCTATGGAGAAACAGGATACATCGAAGAATCGACAATGAAGTTGATTAAAAAACTTGAGATAGATGTGATCACATGTAACGTTCGAGGTGGCTATCTTTCGAAACCACGATGGGCGACTGGAAAGCGTAAAAAGCGTTTTGCTGAATTCTATTATGAACTTACGATTCCTAAAGATCACATTAAGGATATGACGGTTGAACAAATCAATGAAAAAATGAAACAAGCACTCTACTATAATGCCTATGATGATCAACGAAAACGAATGATTCCACACCCAGGTAAAACGTTAGCAGAAGGGCTTGAAGACGCCATTTATGCCTGTCCTGAGTGTGGTAAGATCAATACCTTAAAAACATCAGGAAATACGATTATATGTACATCATGCCATACACAAGGATATATGGATGATTATGGATTCATTCAAGGATTTAAATATGATAATCTCTATGCATGGAATATCTATCAACGTCAATTGAAAGATACCCTTCATCAAACGCCCATAAAAACCGATGCGACCCTCTATTATGTTAATGAACAAACATTATCGCTCGATGAGGTTGGACGTGTCGAACTTCATTATGAGAATCATCAATTCATCATTCATGGAGCTTTAGAAGAAGTGATTCCGCTTGCTCAAATCAACAATCCTACAGTCACCATGCGCCGTGATTTTACCTTCTTTTATCAAGACAAAAATTACTTATTTAAAATGGATCATTTTGCGGTTGCGTTCCTTAGAATCGCACAAGATAAATATTAAAAAATCAATCTAAAGTATGGTATTGTAAGCCCTTACAGAGTATAATGAGAGTGTATGACACGATGGATGCCAAAAGGAGATTTTTTTACTATGGAAATGACTGCTTACATCAAAGAAGCACGTGAAGTTGGATTTAAAAAGGTCACAAAAAAAGTGCCTGATGATATCAAAGCTGATGAAGTTTTAATCAAGGTTCTTGCTACATCAATTTGTGGCACAGATGTTCACATCTATAAGTGGGATCGATGGAGTCAAGGACGTATCAAACCACCACTAACGATTGGTCATGAGTTTTCAGGACGTGTGATCAAAGTGGGTAAAGATGTGAAAAACATCAAACTCGGTGATATTGTTTCTGCTGAATCACATATCGTTTGTGGAACATGTGAATTTTGTAAGCGCGGTGAATATCATATTTGTGAAAACACGAAGATCATCGGCGTTGATACCGATGGATGTTTTGCCGAATATGCGAAAATGCCTGCATATAATTTAATCGTCAATCAGACCAAGACAGAACCTAAATACTTATCGATTCAAGAACCTCTTGGTAATGCTGTTCATACCATGATGCATTTCGATATCGTTGATAAAACAGTCGCTGTTGTTGGATGTGGACCCATTGGTTTGATGGGTGTCAATATTGCAAAAGCCATGGGATCAAAGAAGATTATTGCGATTGAAGTCAATGATTATCGTATTCGTTTAGCCAAAGAACTCGGAGCTCATGTAGTGATCAATCCCCTTAAGGAAGATGTGATCAAACGCGTCTTAGAAGAAACAGACGGAAAAGGTGTCGATGTTGTCACTGAATTTTCTGGTAACAAACAAGCGATCGAACAAGCTTTTAAGTACGTCAAGGCAGGTGGAAAGATGTCAATGCTTGGCATTGTTCCAACAAACATCGAAATTGATTTGTCCAATGATGTTGTCTTTAAAGGCGTCAGTATTTATGGCGTTGTTGGGCGTCGTTTATTTGAAACATGGGATCAACTCACCCAGATGATTCATCATAAACAACTCGATTTAGAAAAGATCATTACTCATTTTTATCCATTTGATCAGATGGAAGAAGCGATGGCAACCATGATTTCTGGAAACAGTGGTAAGGTTGTTCTCGTCTTAAATGAAGGAGGAAAACATGTCAACGTTTGAACAAAAAATCAATGAGCTTAAACAAGCAGGAACATATCGAATCTTACCAATCAATGAAGGGCCTTGTGAAGCGATCATTAATCTCAACGGACATGAAGTCATCAATCTATCTTCAAATAATTATTTAGGATTTGCAAACCATCCAAGACTTAAACATGCAGCCATTCAAGCGATTGAAACCTATGGTGTTGGCGCAGGAGCGGTCCGTACGATCGTTGGGAACATGCGTGTTCATGAAACCTTGGATCAGGTCATTGCACGGTTTAAGCATGAAGAAGCTGCACTTGTTTTTCAAAGCGGATTTGCATGCAATGCAGGGGTGATTCAAGCCATCACTGAAGAAGGAGACCTGATTATCAGTGATGAACTCAATCATGCATCCATCATCGATGGTGTTAGACTCTCTAAAGCAGCTCGTGCTGTTTATAAGCATTCGGATATGGCGGATTTGGAACGTGTCTTGATTGAAAAAAGACATCTGTTTAATCAAGTACTCATTATCACCGATGGTGTCTTTTCGATGGATGGTGATATTGCCCATCTTCCAGAAATCGTCAAACTAGCGAAAAAATATCAAGCCATGACCTATGTGGATGATGCACATGGTTCGGGTGTTCTTGGCCATTCGGGACGTGGAACCGTCGATCATTTTGGTCTTCACGGTCAAGTCGATTTTATCATCGGAACTCTATCAAAAGCCATTGGTGTTGTCGGTGGTTATGTCTGTGGAACGAAAGCATCGATTGAGTGGCTCCTGCACCGTGGACGACCTCTGTTATTTTCCACCGCGATGATGCCAGCAGCTGCACAGGCTATCATTGAAGCATTCAAGATGCTTGAAGAAACAACAGAGTATACCGATCGTCTTTGGGATAATGCAAAGTATTTTAAAAAGCTTTTACTCGATAAAGGTTTTGACATCGGGCATAGCGAAACACCCATTACACCGATCATGATTGGCGATGAAGCCAAGACCATGATGTTTTCAAAGGAACTTTTGAGGCGAGGTGTTTATGTATCAGGTATTGTCTTCCCCACCGTTCCAAAAGGTAAGGCAAGAGTTCGTTGTATGGTCTCTGCATTACATACCCATGATATGCTTAAACAAGCAGCTGAAATCATGTTTATCACCGCAAAAGAGATGTCTATTTTATAAATCATGCGAAGAACACCACATTCTATCTTCTTTTTATGATAAAATGAGTATACATAAGGTGAGGTGTTTGTATGAATAAAATCAATGCTAATCGATCATCTGTTAAGGTCCTACCTTTAGGACCTTTTATTGTCGACGATACACATGCCATTAATCTCTATTACATCGAAAAAAGCCAAAACAAGATATTGATTGATTTTGCACCGATTCAAGTTTCGGATTTAATGAAATTAGCTATCCAAAAACACATCGAGATTCATCAACTCACTCACATCGTGATCATGAATGTGATGATGTCATCCATCAATGTCATCATTGACCTGGTCGATGAAGGATTCAAAGGAACAATAATCACCAATGAATACATCGCAAGACAAATTAAAAATGCTTTGCTTCCCGTCAATTTAGTGACGATCGAAGATCTTCGATTAGAACTCATGCAAGGTGATCAAACACTCCTTTCATTCATCCCCATGGTCTTTTTACCTTATCCAGATATGTTCATGGCGTTTGAGCCCGAGACAAAAACACTCTTTTCATCACATCTCATGTCCTCTTATTATCAAGGAGACATCGAACCCGATTTAAGTGATCTACAAAAACTTGTTTTTACCTATCATAAAGAGATGATGCCATCATCCGATTTTGTCAAACCCATCATTCGTCAAATCGAACACCTTCATCCAACATTAATTCTTCCAAGTTATGGATACTATATTGATTCATTAAGAGTAAAACCGATCATGGAACTCATGAAGCAGATCGATTTCCATAATAATTACTTTATGAATCATCGTTTAGGCAATGCTCCTCAAGATGTCAATCACATTGAGATCATCAATCAGTTGATTGCAACCTTGAATAAGCATTTTCCACGTATCGAAATTTTAAATACGTTTGTTGGATCGCCTTTTCACCTCGACAGTGATACATTACTTGTCAAAAAGACATCTCTTGTTAACTATAAAATGTGGCATCAGTTTTTTGACCATGTATATGCCAAACGTGGCATGACGTGGTTAACACTCATGGAACCCACTATGCAAAAATTGATGGAGAGATATCATCTCGAATTGCCTTCCATTTATCGCACAGAAACACTCAAACTCAAAGAAGAAGCTCGCTTACTTGAAGAGAAAAAACAACAACTTGAAACGGATCTTCATCAATTGATCAAACAAGTTGAAGAAGCGAAAGATCAAGTCGTTCGTGATCCATTGACCCATCTTTATATTCAAGATATGCTTAAGCAACTCATGGTTGATCATTTTCAAACCTCTGTCCCATCTGGTATGACAAGAGGACTCATGCTCATCCATCTCGATCAACTTCTTCAAATCAACAGACGATATGGAAAAGAAACCGGTGATGAGTCATTAAGAAACTTAGTTTATGTACTTGATCAAGTTAAAAAAGAACACATTATGCTTTTTAAACAAAGTGGTCCAGGTATATTCGCGCTCATTGAAGAAGATAAAAAAGCAAACATTATTGAAGAAGCGGTTCGGTTTAGAAATGCAGTTGCTGAATCAACCAATTTTATCGAAGAAGTGACAGCGTCGATTGCCGTAGTCACATGCAGTGAGGTCGATTTCAATCTTCCTTTTGAAGATCGATTAAGTTTTCTCTTTAAGACGTTAGAAAAGCGTATGGCATTCGCAAAAATTACAGGACATGGCTCGATCATTGATGAATCCGTTGAGCTTCCTGAACCGGCTGAAGGTGCGATTTTACTCGTTGACCAAGATGAAGTGAATCGAAACATGCTTTATCGGTTGTTTAAGCGAATCAAGTATGATGTCATCTTAGCGGACTCTGTTGTTGAAGGGTACAAGATTTTAGAGAAAAGACCAATTGATATTGTCATCTCTGAAATCAATCTGTCAAAGATGGATGGATTTCAATTGAAAATGATGATGAACGAGTCCAAAGCGTTTCGCAAAATTCCCTTCATCATGGTCTCACATAATAAAACAGTCGATAACATTAAGCGTGGTAACATGCTCGATGTGGACTTAATCTTAGAAAAACCGATTACACCAGAAGAATTGATCGGTCATGTGAAGCGCATGAAAGATCGGGTGAAATAAATGACGGTTGAACAAGCTATCTTTATTTGTCTCGTTTTTGTCGCCATCATCTTGGTTCTAGTCGATATGATCATCATTCAAAAATGGGTTATTCAAAAAGAACATCGACTCCAAGGTGTTGTTCGCGATTATGTATTTGCCAAATATTTTGATGGTCAAGAAGTGAAACGTACGTTTAAAAATCGTTTCTTTTTTGATGTCTTTATTGATATTGAGACACAAGTAACCATCGATCATCATGTGCGAGAAGCAATCGTCACAGATCTGATGAACATGTCATTTACACGAAGACAATTCAGACATTTAAGAGCATTTCGTTCAGTCAAACGAAGACTTGCGGTGTTTTATCTTGCACAACTGAAGACAGATGATGCAATTGCTGCACTTAAACGCCGTTTTCGTGAAGAGAATAATGAAAGTGTCCGTTTTTACATCGCATTCTATTTGATGGACCACATGGATCAGCTCACGTTTGAAGATATGATTGAATCACTGATTGGTTCATCAAAACATTACCAGCGTTGGATGCGAATTTTGTTATCGAACCATTACACCTCCATCAAACCCTATACAAAAATGCTTTATCTCGACCAGCGCATCGAAGTTGCTTACCTCATTCTTGAACTCGCCAATAAGCATCTTGAAAATCAGTTAAAAGATTATGCCCTTCGCATCTTTAGAGAAGCCATTAGCGTCATCGACTTAAGAAAAAAAGCACTTGATGTTCTTCGAAATCAATATCCTCAACTCCTGATGAATGATACATTCTTGCATCACGAAGAAGAATGGGTGAGAAGAAAAGCTATTGTTGCCTGTGGTGAAAGCCACGAAGAAAAGATGATTCATCTCTTACTCGACTTAGCAAAAGATGGCGAACTCATCCCAGAAATCACCGCTGCACTTTCACAGATTGCTTATGATTCGAAAGATTTACTGCTTGTGTTGATCGAAGAATTCAGTAAGCAACCTTCAAAAGTTATTAAACAAATGATTGCTCGTATCCTGTCACAAAAGATTGATTACTTGATCCTCAAGCTTAAAGGTGGAGGATATGACTATATCATGAGTATTCTCGATATGATTATGGAACTTCATATCATCGAGGACTTTATCGATTTTGTCAATCACAACAAAGATCAAACACTTGAAAAGATTTATCTACCCCTGATTAAAAAATATGCATCAAAAGATTTATATATTCTCGAACAGTTTCAAATCTATGGAAAAGAAGATATTTTAAAACGATTGGGATTACTCAAAAAAGCACAACCCATTATTCCACGAGACAAATCACCTTTAGAAAAGAGCAAAATCATATGGATCTCCATATGGGTCTCGATCGGCTTTATTTTCTTACCTATCTTAGCCTTTCTTTTCAATATCGGACCTATCTTTCGAGGTGAAGTGAGTTTAGGCATTATCTTAGTCGTTAACATCAATCGATACCTCGTCATCTACTTTATGACGGTCAATAGCATCTATTTGACACTTCTCATCTTATCTGTGCGAGGTGCGAGTGATCGCGTCAATTTATGGAATATCAAGAAGGAAACACTGCTTTTTGAACACGGTTTATTACCATCGATATCGATTATCGCACCTGCATATAATGAAGAAAAAAGTATTATCGAAAGTGTTACATCACTTCTAAATTTGAAATATCCAACCTATGAAGTTATTGTTGTTAATGATGGATCGAAGGATAAAACGATTGATGTTTTAATCGAGCATTTTGAACTCGAACGTAAACATCCCTTCTTTAAAATGCCCATCAATACAAAAGCACTTCGCGGTGTTTATATCAACAGACATATCCCTAATCTTGTTGTCATTGATAAACAAAATGGTGGGAAAGCTGATGCCTTAAATCTTGGCATTAATGCAGCGCGACATGACTATGTATGTGGGATTGACGCTGATTCGCTACTCGAAGAAGATGCATTACTCAAACTCATGAGTGTGACCTTAGATGATAACAAGGAACATCTTGCCTTAGGTGGCAATATCGTTCCCGTCAATGGTTGTGTCGTTGATCAAGGTAAAGTCGAACATCAAGGTTTAGGAAGAAAAGGTATCGTTCGCTTTCAAACTATCGAATACTTACGTGCCTTTACAACCGGTCGTATCGGATGGTCGAAACTCAATAGTCTTCTCATCATCTCTGGAGCATTTGGACTCTTTCAACGACATGCTCTGATTAAAACGGGTGGATACTTAACGATCAGCGGTGAACTCAAAAAAGATACCGTTGGAGAGGATATGGAACTTGTCGTTCGCTTAACCTATCATGCACTTTTGGAAAAAACGAATTATCGTGTTTCTTATGTACACCATGCGAATTGTTATACGGAATTACCTTCAGATTTCAAAAGCTTGTTTAAACAACGCAATCGTTGGCAGAGAGGTCTACTCGATATATTAAGCTATCATCGTAGAATGCTCTTTAATCCCACCTATAAACAACCAGGTATGATTGCGTTTCCTTATTTCTTTGTTTTTGAAATGGTTGGTCCCTTTATCGAGTTATTGGGATATCTTGCATTGATAGCAGGACTTGTCTTTGGATTATTGAATAATGCGCTTGTGATTATGCTTTTTGTAGCAACCATCGGTTATGGAATTGTGATTTCGCTCTTTTCATTATGGATAGCAGAGCGCAAGCAGATCTTTTACTCCAATCGAGAAACAGCCATTTTAATCCTTGTTGGTATCATTGAAAATTTCGGTTATCGACAAATCACATCCCTCCATCGCGTGATTTCAACATTTTCTGCACTTAGAGAACAAGGTTCATGGGGAAGTCAAAAGCGTCAGGGCTTTCAAAAGAGGTAATTATGCAACAATTAGAACAATACAAACGTGTTTTTGAATCCTTTCATGAAGCGATTTATATCGTCGATCATCAACGAAAGATTCTCTATTTTAATCCTATAGCATCACGTATTTCAGGTTTCTCACAAGGAGAAACCGTAGGATTTTTTTGTTATGATAATATTTTGAATCATGTCGATGAAACGGGAAAAAATCTATGTTTTTCAGGTTGTCCATTGACGACTGCGATCAAAGAGAATATTGTCACCGATCACATCGTTTATCTCCACCACAAAAAGGGATATCGTGTTCGTGTTCATGTGCGTGCAATACCTGTCATCGAAGATGGGCATATTGTGGGTGCTATCGAAGTTTTCACCGATGAAACAGAGAAAAATTTGATGCAAGAAGAAATCACGTTATTGAAACATCTGAGTTTGATTGATCCATTAACCGGATTATATCAACGACGTTTTTTAACAGACCGCTTGAGTACTCATGTGGATGCTAATCATCCAACATCACTAGGTGTATTATTTATCGATATTGATGATTTCAAGATGTTTAATGACACACACGGTCATGATTTAGGCGATGAAGTACTCCGAACGGTCTCCAAAACAATTCTCAACCAGCTCAAACAAAAAGATGTGGTTGTAAGGTATGGAGGAGAAGAGATTGTTGTTGTCTTACTTGATGTTGACCATGACAGTCTTTTAAGTATTGCTGAGATGCTTCGGATGCTCGTTGAACAAAGTCAACTTCGTTTTATCAATCATTCGCTAAAAGTCACGGTTTCAATAGGAGCAACCTTGCTTAACGATCATGAAACACTTCAAGAAGCGATCACACGTGCCGATCAAGCGATGTATCGTGCAAAACGCAACGGTAAAAATCAGGTTTGTCATCTTTGAACATCCAATCAAGCATAAGTGAGTCCATCATCTACTGATGGTGATGATATAATAGATGTAAATGATGAAATGAGGATCAGATGATGGATCAAATCAAACGTTTTGATTTTGATAGAAAACCCGAAAAAGAAAAGTTTTTCTTGACACCACTTGCCTATCTGTTAAGTTTTCCCGATGTTTGGAAGCGAAAACTTAAAATCAATAAAGTCCATATGAAGGGACTTAAACCTCCCTATCTTTTGTTATGTACGCATCATGCATTTATCGATTTTAAAGTCACAACTGCAGCTATTTTTCCATATCGTGCAAATTATATTGTTGCGATTGATGGATTCATCGGTCGCGAGTGGCTTCTTCGCAGTGTCGGTGGTATTGGAAAACGAAAGTTCACGAATGACACCAAACTTGTTAAACATATCAAATACAGTCTTGAAAAGTTGAAAAATATTGTTGCAATCTATCCCGAAGCACGATATTCACTCGTTGGAACAACCGCGATTCTCCCTGATTCACTTGCAAAAATTGTGAAACTGATGAAACAACCGGTTGTTGTTTTAAATATGCATGGTAACTACCTATCACAACCTGTATGGAATTTGAAACCGAGAAAAAATAGACTTGCAGCAGATATGACACAGATCATTACCAAAGATGAGATTGAAACCATCTCACTTGATGAGGTCAACAAACGGATCAATCAAGCATTTATCTATGATGAGTATAAGTGGCAATTTGATAACAAGATCAAAATTGATGATCCCGATCGCGCAAAAAATCTCCACAAGGTCCTCTACCAATGCCCTCATTGTCTAGCTGAACATGAGATGGCATCTGATCATCATATGATTTGGTGTAATGCATGTAAGAAATCATATGAAATGGATGTATACGGGAAACTACACGCCACAGATGGAGTAACTGAGTTTTCTCATATTCCTGATTGGTATGAGTTTGAAAGAGAGCAAGTCAAACAGCAAATCTTAAATGGAACATATCACATCGAGGATGATGTTCGTATTGATTCACTCCCTAATGCAAAAGGATATATCGATTTAGGAGATGGACATCTGATCCATAATCGGAAAGGATTTATCTTAACCGGACAAGAGATGGGCGAGCCGCTTCATCTCGTGAAAGAACCCTTATCGCTTTATTCACTTCATATCGAGTATGATTACTTTGGTAAAGGTGACTGTATTGATCTATCAACACTTGATGATACATACTATATCTACTTTAAGAACAAGAAAAATGTGGTTACGAAACTTCACTTTGCGGTTGAAGAGATTTATAAACTAGAAAAAGAAAAATTAAAAAAAGATCAACAAAGCGAATCAAAATCATAGTATGAACCATAAAAAAGTAGTATAAACCCATGAGAATACGATGCCTAGGACTTAAACATTTAAATCAACCCATCACAGAACCGAAGTCAAACATTCGTTATTTTTTGCATGGTGAAGAAATCGAATTAACTTCACCCAAACATGTTGTTGAAGAAGGAGATTTAATCACAAGATCACCGAAAAGACAGAAAGTCATCTGTCCGATTTTTCACACATGTGGGGGTTGTGATTTTCTTCACATCATGTATGATGAACAAGTGAGCATGAAAGAAAAATACCTGAATGAGAGTTTTAAACCATTGAAGTACCCTTCAAAAATTCATGTGATTCCTAATCCAAAACCACTTCATTATCGTCACAAGGTTGTCTTATCAGCAACAAATGTCAAAACGCAACTTCGTTTAGGACTTTATCGTGAACAATCAAAAGAAGTCATTCCTTTTCTGTCATGCTATCTTCATGATGAAAAAACCAATGATGTCCTTAAGACGATAGAAGATGTTTTGAATGTATATAAAATAAAAGCCTATGATCTTGATGCCAAACAAGGCATCATAAAGCATGTACTCATTCGTAAAAGTTATCATGAAAAAACCATGATGGTTGTCCTTGTGACACAAGGTCATATCTTACATCATGCTAAAGATATGGTTCAAATCATCCGTGAGAAACATCCTGAAGTGATCACCATTATTCAAAACATTCATCGTAAAAATACACGATTGGTCCTCCTTGAAGAAGAGAAGATTCTTTATGGAACAGGCTATATTTTTGATCAAATCGATGATTTAAAGTTCCGGCTTTCTGCACGCTCATTTTATCAGATCAACCCACTTCAAATGATGAAGCTCTATGAACAAGCGATTGACTTACTAAATATATCACCTACAGATATTATCTTTGATACGTATTCAGGGATTGGGACACTTTCTCTTTTGGCAGCTAAAAAAGCTAAACAAGTGATTGCGATTGAAACCAATGAAAAAGCCCATCAAGATGCACTTTTTAATCGTAAACTCAATCATCTTGATCACGTCACATTTATACGTGATGATGTTGAAGGATTTATGATGCATTATCAAGGATCTGTCGATGGTTTAATCATGGATCCCACACGAGAAGGATCAACACCTCGCTTTTTGAATGCAGTCATGAAGTTAAAGCCAAAACGTATTGTCTATATTTCCTGTGAACCCCAGACCCAAATCAGAGATTTAGCTCATCTCACAAAAATGTATGATATCAAGCGTATTATTGGGGTTGATATGTTTTCAAATACAGTTCATATTGAGTCTATCACGTTGCTTTCCCTAAAATAGCACTTGTTATATACTTGACACATACTTGACATTACTCAATTTTTAACCGAAATTAATAAAAATTAGCCATCAGATGACCTTCATAGGTATCCGATGGTTTTTTTTGTCTATATGTTCAAATTTCGTCCATTATGGGCACATATTTTTTGTTAAAAAATGGTCTTTTTTGTCCGAATGGTTGTCTTACGCAACATAATTCGCTTCAAAATCAATCAACTGATGATAATCTTATAACTCATATTCATGTTGCACTCTTATCAGCAAATATTTTGTCACTTATAGGTATTTTGTGGCTTTTAAACGTATGTTCGTTCTCTGAAAATTCGTTATCTTTTCAGCGCAGTGGTATTTTCACTCCTCTTGCATTTTATTTTCATTACACATATGACGAATGGGGCGTATACGCCCTGTTTTATTTGATATATCAATGATTTAATGGTATCAAAGGTCATTATATATCATCGTTGGGGGACAAAAAATATGGTATAAGGTGTTTGAAATAACAGAAACACAAGAGCGGACGAATAAATGTTAATATCATGAACCGAATCGGAGTTTTATTTCTTTGAATATTATTTGATCGTTGTTAGGCAATGGAACGATGACTTTAGAGAAATGATCATCGACGAATTACTCAGTCCAATCGTGTAGAAAAAATTGAATCAAGTGAAATCAACCTATGAATTGAAGTAAATAAAAGGAGATAAAACATGTTAAAGAGAACTCAAAAACCTATAACTGATAAGCAGATTATGCAGATGATTCATCTCATCAACAGGATGAAACGCATTTTTGCCTTGTTTGGAATCCTGACCTTTTTATGGACGAGTGGCCCATACCAATATATTCAAGCCAGAACCAATATTTTTGAATCATCTTATCCATATGTCATCAATGAGAACTACAAATCCGATCTCGAAAATACAAACGGGATTAATTACGAGGAATTGGGTATTGTTGAAGAAGTGGTCTCAAAAAGAACCGAGACGAGTAAAACCTTCCGAAGGGTGGATGGAAGTTTTGTCGTAGCTTTATACAGCGATAGAATTCATTATGAGGATGATGGCGAACTTAAGAATATCGACAATCGATTCCTGCTTGATGAATCGACAAGTCAATATGAAAATAGTAGTAATAGTTTTAAGATAAAATTTCCAAAGACGCTTGATGACAACAAACAAGTAAAACTTTCGATGGATCATTATGACATCGCATGGAACATTTTAAACATTCATGCATCCCGTGTTTTAATTGATGGTTCAACAGTGATCCCTAACAACGTTAAAGAGTTAACATATGTGAATCAATCTCTGACGTATATTGAGGTGCAACCTGGCGTTGATATACAATATATTCTCACAGGTAGCAAGGTGAAGGAGAACATCATTCTGAACGAATATGTTCCTGATTTCAGTTTGACTTTTGAATATAAGATAAAAGATCTATCCATCACAGAAGACGAAGATGGTCACTTGATATTTATCAACAATTCGAATGAAACAATATTCATGTTAGAAGATCTGTACATGGTGGATGCAAACATGAATGAATCACTTGATGTCGATATCACCTATAATAAATCGGGAAGCGATGAATACACGGTTGCGATTACTCCGAGCGATGAATGGTTGCTGGGTGCAACGTATCCAGTCATCGTCGATCCTACCATAGTCAACCCAGAACAATCCATAAGTATCTATGATACCTATGTTTCAGAGGGCTCACCCACGAGCAATTATGGTAGGAGCACTTATTTACCAATCAGTAATACATATTCATATAGCGAGCATCAAGCACTGATCTCGTTTGCTATTCCAGCCTTCATTATGGATAAACAGATCACTTACTCTACTCTGGAACTCACCAGATCATCCGGGTCGACTCAACGGACCATATATCTTCATGAAAATTTGACAAATTTTATCGATTATGGCACCGGTGGAGTGACATGGAACACGAAGCCCGACTACGCAAACGATATAGTGGATTATCATATCATTTCAAGTTCAGCTTCATACAAATTCAACATCACAGAATCCGTACAGAAATGGCAGATCGAAGGGATTACGAATGTGCCGGGATTTACATTAAAAGATAAATATGACTACGGCACATATTACTCCGTTAAATCTATTGAGTACACTACCACAAGCATGAAACCCACGATTGAAATAGGATATGTCGATCCCTTTGGGATTAAAGATTACTGGACATACTCAACCCAAGATATCGGTGATGCGGGGGTGGGTTATGTTTCAGATTACACTGGATTATTAACCTTGGTCAGAAGTGACTTTAGTTTTATAACAGAGAAGCAATCGCTGAATTTATCAATGATTTATAGCGTGGGATTTAAGGACGTAAACATAGGATATGGAGATGGATGGAGAACCAACTATGATATGTTCGTTGAGTATGATACCGATGCTGACAGATATTCAACCATAGACTCGAGCGGTTCCAAAGAGTTTTATCAAATCAAGTCTGTGTGCGAAAATAAATTCAAAGTGGATCCATCCATGATATACCAATGTTACGATGCCGAAGACGGTAGTTCTAACGTTTTGGTCCTCGAAACAGACGGATCATTAAACTATGCGAACTACTTAATCGTGACACCTGATGAGATCTACTATAGATTCAATTCATCGGGATATCTATACGAAATCAAGGATTACTCAACGCAAAATGAACTCGCGATTACCATACATAGAGAATCCACAGCCCCATACAAAATCGACTACATATTAGACGATACGGGCAATATGCTGAATTTTTCCTATTACAATGGTGATCTGGATTATATTGAACTGAACCTTAAACAACCGGGAGGTGGTTACGGTGTCGACATTGAACGCGTCGACTACACCATCCATCCAAGCTCAAAGCAGCAATTATCAGTGGCGTATAAAAAAGATTACAACGGAGATAATGTGTATAGTACTGATGCCACGGCGACCTATACATATACAGCCAGTAATATTTTGATATCAGCTGAAAACAGCAACTCGGAAAAAGTCACTTATGACATCGACACTTCATCGCTAAAAGTGAACACTATCACAAGCACATTCAACGGTGAAAACATAGCTTTGATCACCTATGATTACGATCTCAAGAAAACAAGAATCGTTGATCAATACAACCGTTATGTGATCTACAAATTCGATGATTTTGGACATACGATCAACATTATAGACAGCTTTGGATCAAGCCAATCCTATCAGTTCATTAATCTGTTTACCGACTGGGATAACGGAAGCATTTATGTCAATGAAGATGGCAGTCCCAACTACAGATATAATCATCGCATGATCGGGTCTTCGGTTCCCGTTCAAGAAAACGGAAACCTGATCTTGAATGGTGGTTTTGAGTTTGATCTGAGCGCACAGTATGACGGATGGAATCTCATCCAAACCAGCGGATCAGGTAGCAGTTATTTACGCGTGAGTACATCATGCATGATCGATGATCGCTGCGCATCATTGACCAACCCAATATCGAGCGAATCAAAACTAATTCAAACGATCATACTCGATGCTGGAATATACACTTTTTCAGCCTATATAAAGAATAACACGGGTTCAGATGGTGTATATTTGGATGTGGTTGGTGAGTCTTATGGAGGTATCACAACCCCGGTAGATAACGATTCAACATGGACGCTGAATAGAGTGTTATTTGTTGTTGAGGAAGACGATACATCGGTCACGCTATCCTTGATCAACGAAGGCAATGGTGCATCCTATTTTGATGGTGTTCAACTGTACAAAGGCTTTGGTGATACCATCCCTAATCTGATCGAAAATCCATCATTCGAATACTCGGAGGGGTCATGGATACCCGGTTGGGAGCCTTTATCATCGAACATCACAAGGGTTACCAACACCTATGATGATGCAGTATTGTCCTCAATTTTGGGTGCTTATGGAATCCGGATCACCGGTGATGGTGCGGTCTCAAGAAGCTATGAAATAGATTCTCAGAACGCAACAAATGGGCAAGTCATTGAAGTCAGCTCCCCCATCATAACGGTATCGGGGTGGTCGAAATCGGATGGGACTCCCATCTCAAAATCTGATTCAGATACATATGATCGATTTTACAGAATAAAAGTGGCCATGTATGATGTCAACGATACACAACTCGGCACGTATCTGTATGTTGATTTTGATCCAAGCATCGAAGGATGGCAGTATAATAACGCATCTTTTGAAGTGGTCACTGGGACATCATATTTGAGAGTGTGGCTCGAATATCAAGGCGAAGGCAACGTCTATTTTGATAATATTGCGGTTCACAACGGCTCTTTATATACCAAGTACTACTTTGATGAAAATATATCAGGCGCACCCGAAACAACCGTAATTGAACCCAGTGGAATTGAAACCGTATACACATATGACTCAGTGGATACATATTCTGATGTTCCAATGTTTATCTCATCAGATGGAGAATTGACAGCCATTTCAAAAGATATGTACAACAAAATAAACTCAATCACATCGAATAATCTTTCGATAAACATGAGCGCTAATAGCGATGGAGTGACCACAGGATTAAGTATTTTAAATGGTTCTACCGAATATTTCAGTATGTCTTCAACCATGTCATCAACCGGTTTTAGTCAATATCTCAGCTCTTTTACAAATGAATTTGGTAACACTACCAGCTATTACAACGATACACTTAATGGAATGCTTGAAGCAATTGAAGAGGCCAATCAGGTTCAGACGCACTATATTTATGATGACTATGGTAATTTGGAAAGAGTAGAAGTCACAGATGACTATACCAATTCAAGTTCAGAGATTTATGGATATACTGTCTATGGATACGACTCTCAAGGGAGAATCAATAAAATTTGGTTGGATTATGATGAGAACCAGAATTTATATTATGAAATCATTTATGATGCGATTGGAAACATCGACAAAGTTTTGATCGGTACGACCGTGCTGATGGATTACGATTACACATCCATCTCGGGATATGAAACGGATTTAGTTTCACTACAAAAATATGGGAATCTAGACGAGATGAGTTTTTCCTATGATGACAAGAACCGACTGGAGACCATAAGCTTCAAGGAATCGAGTGAATCTATACCCAACATGCTGTATAGATTTGAATACGATACCGAAGATAGACTAGCGGTAAAAGTCATTTATGATCCAACCAACTCATCCATCATCGATAACCGCGAGTACTATTCATATGATATCAGCGGAAGAATTTCACGAATCTTTGATGAAATGGGTAATGATTATGAGTATGCATATACAGATAAAGGGCAGTTGGAAAACATATCAATCCGAGTGGATGGATCTTTGGAACAGAGCAATGCGTTTACCTATGGTGATAAAGATAGACTGGAGCTTATCGAATATATCAATATCAATGGTGTCGCAGTATCAAAAGATTATATCTATTCGTCTGAAGATGCACTCGAACGCTTGCAGGATATTCAACTGAAATATAACTCGACAATCATTTCTACACAAGGGGTTCTCTATGTAGGATATACGGATAGAGTGCAAAGCATAACCTATGATATCGGAACTCAGAGCGGTGACGATATCAAATATGAGTACACCTATGACTCAATGGGCAACATATCGACGGTAAAATACTATAAAACCAACCTAGTGAGTCCAAAAACATTCCACACCTATGTCTATGATGAGTTGAATCAGTTGATCATTGTTCATTCAAGGGATTACAGTGTCTCTACATCCACATTTAGTTCGACGAACAACACGAAGTATTATTACTATGATCAGAGGGGAAATATCGATGCCACGAAGACATTCCTATATGGTCAGGAGGATATAACCACACCGGTGCAACCGTCATTCTATTTGCAGAACACGGGCACATATAGCGCGATCATGTACTACAATGGCACCCAAGACTATCAGGATGTATATAATCTAAATGTTGGACAAACACCAAACCTCTCATTCGTTTACTATGATTCGATGTGGCAGGATTTTCCCATAAACTTAACGACAACCATGACCGACAACAATCTGGACACATCGACACCGGGTTATTACTACAGACAATATCGTGCTACCAACGGAAGTTCATACATTTTGGATTTCCGAATCGTCTTCAAAGTGGGAAATCCTGTTCCGACAGCGACAACCCCTCAGGAATCCATGACGTATGCGTATGATGATACCTGGATTGATTTACTGGAATCGTATGATATAATCAGAGATGGAACAACCTATACGACAGAAATCGTTTATGAAGGCAACGATACCCAGGGGACTCCATCCATCATCAGAGAATATGAGAATGCTACTCTCTCCCGGGTGATCGAGTTATCGTGGTCCGGAAGAGATCTGACATCCTATAAAGTGTATAGCGATCTCGCCATGCAGAACCACATCTCTACACTATTATTCACGTATAACGATGAGGGTATAAGAACCAGCAAGACCTTTATCGATGTAATGAACTCCAGCAATAACTACTCGATCGATTACACGTTGCTCGATGGAAGAGTTATTTATGAGACCGATGGCGAGTATGGAATCTATTATACCTATGATGAAACCGATACATTGGTCAGCTTTAACTATGATTCGAATGTTGCGACATCCGGTGATGGTGATGAATACTTCTATTTAAGAAATTTACAAGGTGATATCACCGCGATCGTCGACTCTTCAGGAGCGATTGTCGTTGAATATACTTATGATTCATATGGCAATATTCTTGATATGAATGTTGTTTCTGGGTATGAAGATATTGCTGAACATAATTCTTATACATACAGGGGTTATAGAATAGATCAGGAAACTGGATGGTACTATTTACAAAGCAGATATTATATTTCTGAAACTGGAAGGTTCTTAAACAGTGATGTGATTTTAGGTATAGAAGGTAGCGCTCTATCGAATAATCTGTTTTCATACACCCAAAATAATCCTATTAATTATATAGATCCATATGGATATTGGGGATTGTCATTCAAAATCAATTGGGAAACAGGACTTATTGCTAATATCATTGATATTGCGATAGCAGCAATGGGCTTAATTGCAATGGTTGGTTCATTTGCAATGATTGTTAAAATGATTAAGGCAGGCAGAAAGATGATATACACAAAGATAAAACTAGCATTGATTACTGCTGGGTTATCTATGCTCAATGCTATTGTTGACACTGCTTTTTCAATTATTACTCTATTTAGTGATCTCTCATCCATTGGAGGACTTATCGCTCACGGACTTGATTATATGGATGGCAAATACGATGGCAGAATTAAATATAATATTAAGATAAGTTGGTGATTTTTGTGGACAATATTCAAATTTTCACTATGCAAGTGTTTATTTTGTTTTACCTTATATTAGTCTTTATTATTAAACTTAGCATTAAGAATATATTTTTAATATATATATACTTATCGGTAGTTTCATTGTCTTATCATATATTTTTTTCAATTTCATACATTAACGAATATATTCTTACAGGTCTATTTGTATCCATATGTGTCAATGTAGGTGTATATATTTGGGTACGCAAATATAAAATCAAAATTAATGATCAACTTGTCAATAAAGGAGATATGAAAATTTTCTTTAACTTTGTAAAATCATTGTTTCATCGAGGTAAGAATTGATTATCATATTTCAAAGGATAAAAATGATTGAGCAAGATTTGACGAAATCTTGCTCAATCATTAAGCAGATCAAACAGTGATTGTTTAAACAAAAGAGTATACTGGATTGCTGCTAGCTTGTATTAGTATAGTTGGAGATGGAATAGGGTTAACAATTGCGAAAATACTTGACAAGTTAGACGGCAACATCGATGGATACGTTTTTGCTTGAGGAGAGGTAAAAATAT